>Ga0210059_1002287_pt1 | contig 29882 bp, 17 predicted proteins | sample Ectturendosymbi2_FD_188042 | JGI IMG/M metagenome (GOLD analysis project Ga0210059, IMG submission 188042) | Ecteinascidia turbinata endosymbiont from Florida, USA - Sample 2 (SPAdes) (version 2) | ecosystem: Host-associated > Tunicates > Ascidians > Unclassified | place: Key West, Florida...
TGCATTTGAAACTGCCATGGCATGGTGTGAACAACAGAATGAGTGTTGTTCAACACAACTGTTGTTCCTGAAAAAAATGAGAGACTTGGCAGCGAATAAAAGAGTGACAAATTTAAAACAAAAAAAATGAGTGATTACTATACTGCCACTGCTAATAATATACAATAAATAACAATGTACTGTATGTGTACTGTACTTTGTAATGTTCTGTATATGATCTAATTTCATAATATTGCATGTTGTTCGATTATCCGAACAATTCACTTATCCGAACCACCCCTGGTTTTAATTAGTTCGGATAATCGGAGTTCTACTGTATTTTATATCTGTTTATCAAAAATCTTAACCAGGTGTATGTGAAGTATGGTTTTAATTTATAAGAGACACAAACCTCTAACATCTTGTATTTGGAGACTTTTTTCACAAACTGGAAATATTTCAAAAATGCTTACACTCAGTAATTGAATGGATATGACTATTGTATCTAATTATTTTGATATCATCACCCAAACATATTTGTTTGCATGTATCGACTAATTATTGCAACCAACTTAGGTGTAGGAAATGTGGATTACATGGGTCAAATTCTCATTTTTTCATTCAGGAAAGCATTTAGAAATTTGTGAAGTTTTTCAATTTAGCTTCAAAAAGACAAACCTGAAAAACTGTTGGAAAGAAGGTCCCCATCAACGAATTATAATTTTTGCTCATCTTGCTACAGTGCAATCCATACAGTGATTTTCATGTCTCCATGAAAAATTGTTAATGATGCCAGTGAAATTGCAAATGTGTGGTTCGGAAATGTTGGTGCTACTTGACAGTTTTGAGTTGTGTAATAAAGATTTTCTTTTCACATTGTTTTCTTAATTTGTGGGAGATATTGTTGCACCTCTTGCAAACTGCTGCATTACATTTGTTTGAAGTCGCGCCCACAATCAGGGGGAGGCAACCGGTCACTTCCTTTGGAATTTTCAAAAGCATGTTAGGTTGTTAGGTACAGCAAGTTACAATTATTTTGCCCACATGAAAATAGTACAAGTTATCATTTTGCTCCCCCTGAAAACATTAGCTGGTTGCAGCCCTGATTGAAAACAACTTATTACATGGCTGCTTCCAGTGGTAAACATGGTCAGCTTTTGTTTTCACTGCTCTCTTATTTAAACAGGCTGTGTTTCATAGAGAAAGCGAGAAAATTGCATCAAAGAGTTTCATCGTTCAGCTGCAGGCCAAATAGTCTGTCAGCCATCAAATTTACGACCTGGACCGATTCTTTTGAAAACTGTTGATCATCTATTTAGAAAACTTCATCCGGAATTCCACATCACATTCGCAGAGGCATTTGACTTCATATTTGACAGGTTGCTATATTCTTTTTTTATCGCATAGCTGCTGATTTTAGTTTTGTGACTTTTTAGGTATGTATTGGAGATTTGTGCAAGATAGATTTTTTTAAACTTTCCCTTCTGCACTCACAGAAATGTGAAAAAAATCGGCCGAGTCCGTATGCCCTTCGAAATTTAAGCCCGCGTTTCTTATAACATATACTTGTCACGCTATGCGCCGCTGATGCTACACATTAGAAAAAAGTTCCGCAACAGCAAAGGTAAACTCATGTTAGTTCCACCGTGTGCGTGTGTAAAGTGTTTATTCCAATGGCAGTGGTTGCGTTCTATATAAATTGGTTCTATATAAATTAATAATTACAACTGGTAAAAAGATGTATTGCGCAGTTAAAAGATTTTTATTAACCGCACATTTATGGAATCTGGTCTGTCTCGAACTTGTATCGACCCATTTTTGGCGTGCACCGAATTTTTTGCGGTTTCCTCATGCGCCCTGGCAATTCCCTCGTAAGTTTGTGCCATCATGCCATTAAATCTTAGTTTTGCTGTAAACATTTTCAACTACATCTACTTAGCTGTTCTTTTCTGCAAATACAGTACTGTGATACTGACATGTTTCCATTGCTGTCATTGGACAAGCGGTAAAAAACGTATTGCAGCTTTGCAGCTCTTTGCTAAACAACAGTAGTTTGTTGAATTTTTGAGTAGCAGTTATCATTGCTGATAATTTTTTATTTGAGTTTATTGCGAGCTATGGGCTTAAATGTAATTTCTCGTCAACGAATTTTATGTACCTTTAGTGCAGCAGTCTGTAGCGTATCCACGCTTGCACCTTACAGATTTAGGTTTGTTCAATGAGGGAGATAGAGACTGCCGATGCATGGCAATCGGTATTAGCGGTATTTTTTGCTATTTTGTATCGGTAAAAAGATAAAAAAAACACCGACGCGCGACTTCGCCGATCTTTTGCAACGTGATACCAACAAGTTTTGTCCGTAAAGTTTTATGTTATGTCTCGAAAATGAACGCCTTGATGTCTTCCTGTAAAAAAATGTTTAAAGTCACTCTTTTGAGAGTGTCAAAGTCTAATAACAATGCTGAATAGGCATCATGCCGACGTTAGGGGGGTTATAATGACAGGTGCCTTATGTATAACTATAATACCCTGTCCAAAATTACGATTTAATACACAAGAACAGTAAATATCTGCTGAAGCTTCTGTGGGTAAAGCTGCTCAACTGATAACTTGCGCGAACTTTTTAATTACAAAATCTGGAAATTTTAGCGTACCGTACACCGATCCCGCTTGTTTTGTGGATGCTGCCTTTCTTGATTTTACGTATCTGGCATGAGAACCAGTCATTGCCAAGCACCAGCTAACTAGTGAAGTTCAAGAATTGCAGCGAAAACTTTGTCTGTATTCCGACATCACCTTGCTTAATAATCAGATTTCCAAAACTGCATTTGTCGACCACTATGAAAATTTCCGCATTCAAAAATTAACTTTCGACATTCAAACAAGGATTGTAAGTTCGTTCATAGAAAATAGTTTATCAGAAAACGCTTTCAGTATTGTTTTTATCAGAACGCATACTTTCTAAAGAGCTTCACAGAAGTGTAGAGTATGTCGGAATCAGTAGCGTATCTAGGGTATGGCAGACATGGCACGTGCCATGGGCGCCACTTTCACGGGGGCGCAAAAATTGTATAGGAAAAATATAACTTGTGATTTACAGTTTCTTGAACTTGCGCCCCATGCGACCATCAAACAGCGACGCTGCATCAACACAGCGCCCTCGTGTAATGCAAGGCTAGTTCGATTTCCAAGGCCTTTGTTGCTGTTACTGTCATGACTACGTAAAACTAAAATCGATGTGTGAGAATTTAGGAGCTTCGTACAGGTCTAGACGTAGACGGCAAGCAATTATTTACGAGGGATTATAGATTGCAAAATGCTAGTACAGTATTACTTCGTGCAACTTAAAATTATCGCGTCCTGAAGACTTCCTGACATTCGCAGTCGCATATGGTGTTGAAAGCGTCTTTCCAAATTGCTTTGCAAATAATGCTGACCATGGCAGTATCTACTGTATTGCAAGTTGAGAGAAACTGATTATTTCAAACCTCCGAACTTCAATGAGTCAGGACAGATTGTGTGACCTTCACCTGGCTTAGTTGAGTATAGAAAGCAGCGAAACAGAGAAAGCTGTCTTTGATGAAATCATTGAGGAATTTGCTTCGATAAGGGCACAGAAAGTGTTTTAGAGAAGAAAAGGCTGGATATATTGATATTTTAATGAATTTGTGTCTTTCGAACACAAGTAATACATGCATTGCATTACATAACTTGCTGTACCATCCAAATTACACGTGTTTCAATACAAAAATATTATCGTTTGCTGTTGCAATATGTTGTGGGATATCTTTGTAAGATTTACAATTTGTCAGCCAACACTATGAATCAATTATGATAACGTTATTACTTCCCTGTTTTCATATTCTTTATTATGTAAATTTATAATTTACATAAATGTGTGCATAAGACTATTATTGTCCTTATGGATAATTTATGTTTCATATGCTTAAAAGTTTAAAAAAAAAAAGAAATACATATTTTCTGTTTAAAAACATTTATTTTCTTGGTTCATCTTCCGCAAAAATTGTGCCTATATCTAGAAATTAAATAAATTGTGCCTATATCCGCAAAAATTGTGCCTATATCTAGAAATTAAATAATTGAAAAGGGTGCGCATTTGAACTTGGCCATGAGCGCCACTTTGCAGAGATATGCCACTGGTCGGAATTTCATCAGAAGTTTCAAGAAATAATTCCACATTCTGAAATCGTTAGAAATTTCAAGTGAACTCTGAAAGTCGAAACGAAATTTTTAGAAGTTGATCAGCTGTTTTTTTTTCTTAATTTTTGGTGACGGCATTTGGCGGCAGGCCGAGGCCTGAATTGATCAGCTGTTCACAGAACGCCATTGTGAATGATTAAATATGGTGTTAAAATCTCACTCATTAATCATACTGTACCAAAAACGTGACTTGCACCCAAACAAGGTGTAAAGTTTTAATTATTGCTTTAACCGCCACCGGTTCAGTTCAATTGCGACAACTTGCGATTGAAATATGAGGAGCAAATCCAGGACGGCAAGATTGATTAAGCCGCGATAAATCCAGCTATCTAAAGACTCGAAGCAAGCTTATATTCACGTTCCAACGTTGGTTGCGCAACAAAAGACTTTTTTGCAGATGAGAGGGCAGGCTGGTAAAACTATGTCTTAAGCAGACTGACTGTCCTTTGAATTAAAGTGTGACATCAGCAAATAGAGAATGAAATAACTTTTCAGCGAAGGGACACCGGGGGCTAGTCCAGTTGCCGAATGCTGAGACCAAGGTCTAATTCACAACTGTTAAACTTGACTCCAAGTATGATTCCATGGATAAAAATGACCAAAAAAATATGCGTTTAAATAGAATGAAGCACATTTTGACGAAAAAACTGAACTCACGTTCGTTTTGCTTGACAGACATATAAATCATTTTTGGCTCGCAAGTGGGCGCTAGTGGTTTAAAACCTGGTTGTTGCGAGCGAGAGAAGATAACCATATTCCTGTGGAACTCGACGAACTCCAACTCCAGTTACCTCAGGCTTGCCTTCGGGTAAATTTTACTGTAGCTGCGGGTGATCGAGGAATCAGGAACAGGGGTGTAACGAGGTTGGATAGCGCCCGGGGAAGAAGCAAGTTTGGCGCCCCCATGTTCGAAACTGAGGTCTTTCGGAAGCAAATGTAATGTACTCTATTGAAGAAAGTGCTTGTGACATTGTTGGGACATTTCGGCGCCCAGGGAATTGTGCCCCCCTCGTTACGCCTCTGATCAGAAAGTTTTTTCTGGGTTCACTTCCACGAACGTGTTACGTAGACGTATGGCCTCTTAAAGTATGGTTCCGGGCTCATCGTTCATCCTCTGCGATGAAACTATAGACCTCGTTGGTTTAATCATGATCTTCGAACGGTTCTTTGCTGTTGCAGTTATATGAACAAGCTCGATACTTGCTCTTTTTCTAGAAAATGTGCGAGTTGTGTATAAGGGTTGGGCGTTGCTGCATTTAACTGTCATTTGTTTCCTACTACTGTGATGGTGATAACGATTATGCAAAACCTTTTCATTTGCTAACGTGCGAATATCCGTACTACTTCACTGATTTCCACCAAGAACCTATTTGCATTGTGTTTTGAGAATAAGAGGAGCCAGATCAATTCAACCCCTGTATCTCGAGCTCAAGTGGACAAATACGAAAATTTGGCGATTTTAGCAAAAGGCCATTCAATATTTTCGTGTAGATGTTCGTACGTGTTCGAACATAAACACAAATTGCTGAATTTTTTCGCAGGTTACGAAGCGTCAGACAGGATGCAGTCGTGCAACAGCTGCTTGAAGTTCAGCCTTTCACCTACGCATCGATTCTGGAAAGCTGCTGTCGATTTTACTTGTATGGTTTATACTTTGCCACTTATCACCCGGGATTACCGTTTGAAATATACATCATCAAGCAGCATTTGCAAAACTGCCTGAAATCTCTTTTTGACCTGTACTGTCAAGTCCATTTCGAATTCGGCGACAAACAAGGCCTGCGATCGTGCGCATGCATGTTGTCCGCACATCTTCTGTTAAACATCCACGAGACTGACAGCTTGGTAGCAGTTTTATGTATCGCACCGCCGACATTGCGGCGCTCAGAACCCCTGAGAACGTGCATTGCTATCTGCTTAGCAGTTATGCACAGGAATTACGTTCGATGCGGAAGGCTGGCAACGCGCCTATGCGCAGAACAACATTTACTTCCGCTGTGCGCTTTGTCGTTGAGCCTTGAAAGATTGCGGTGTGATACTGTTCGACTGCTCAGTTGCTCGCATCATTCCAAAGCAGGAACGTTTCTGAGCTCACACCTGGCCGATTGGTTGCTAATGACATCAGGTGCTGATGCTGCGAAGTACTGTGCACACTGTGGCATGCAAGTCAAAGACAGTACCGTGCGATTTTGTAAGGCCGATTTCAAAGTCAGCATTGGACCTGCCACAGGTTGTGTTATCTTTGACGCAATAAATGAAGCGACCAAAGGCGAACAATTAATTAATTTTCTCTCTGGCGAAACGTAGCTGCGAAAAAAGATTTTCTGCTAGTACTTATTGCTATTTTTACGGGTAACCATCGCGTGGCACACAATATATCATAACGTGCCATTTTGTCATGGTCTGTGCTTCCAATGTACCGTAGCTGATATCTTCATCAACATCAGTTTCACAACAGCTGTACGGGTACATGTTTCTTACCGTGTCGGTACTTTCAGCAGGTACATGTTTTAAAGCCGACTCACAACCCAAAATTGTTCTTCCCAAAAAATGAGTAAATCTGTTGTGAATTTCGTCTGTTGTGATACGCGCATGAATAGGCAAAAGTCAGTCTGCGAGTTGCAACAGCGTGTTTGAAGTTTCTTTTCCCGATGAAAGTACAGTCGAAATCGGTTAATCGCATAGTCAATTTGCCAAGCATTTTCATGCGATTAACCGTATCCGTTGATTGACAGTATCCTGGTATCCTAAACGTCAATACCGAACGTTCATCTTACACAAAAGCTTGAAAGCAGACCGCTAGACATTTTAACCGTTTATGCGATCATCACAGTTTGTAGGAATGAACGCGTTTGTGCTACTGTTACAGTACTAAGGTGTTGCTAAGCAAAGTGAGAAAATGCCTTGTGTGACTTCAATACTGTGCAAAAAAAGGAATGCCTCTCCGATGAAGTTCAATAAAACACGTCTTCCGAGTGTCTGTCTGACGTGCTAACGAAAAAAGTTATTGCGTGCTTATTCTAGCGTATCCACTAAGTGACGTAATCTTATCGCTTTTTCGATGAACGAAGGCGTTGAGCCTTAATACGTAACCCGGAATGTTGGGAGTTTTACAATAACAAAGCAACCTGATGTAATGGTTAATACAGCACTATCCCGTAGGCTCGTTTGCCATCACAAGTGGGCTCCTGCTTTTAGATTTCGATACAAAAAAAACACGAAACAAAACGGAAATCAATTTTTATTAAAATAACTCTCAATTGCAGTTTGTTTGATATTTTCCGATGTGTTGTTAAGCACTTGCTGTTCCAGAGGAAAAAAATTGTCCATGTCCATTCCCTGAACATTTAGTCGCTGCGGTTTGTGGGAGATCTTGTGACGATTTTTGTGTATTGGTAAGGATAATCTTGAGCAACTTAACACTTCGTCAAAGGAAATAATATGCGGTTAAGTGATACAAGTCTACAAATCAATCAAGAATTCCTCTTCGATTAACCGATTCATGCGATTAACCGTTGAATTTTCTTCACAAGTGAATGGGAATGGTTTGGGATTATGCAATGCTATGCTATAAAGCGATTGATGCCTTTAACCAATATGCGATTAACCGATTTCGTCTGCAGTAACAGCCTGGAAAGAGGGTGACAAAATTTGGTTAAGTCAAAGTAAAACGCAAAAAAGAAAAGGTCATCAATTTTGGGGATGGTAATTTAAAAAGGAAGTGCTTTTTCGAGGAGGCGCCAGGTTGCTTTGGGGAAATGCCATCATTTTGTCCTTGAAGATTACGAAAGAATAAGATCAACGGCTGTCTGCCTACCTTGACGTTTTTAAATTAGATCTGAATCGGGTTTTGCGCACCCGAACCTTTCGAAAACTGGAGGAAATTGCGCATGAAGATCTCGAAAAAATGCACGTTTTGCTGATCAAATGCTTTCCTTGGCGCTTTTATAGGATTGTGCTACGCAAATGTTTTTGTATGCAGCGGTTCAGACAGAAGACTATGGACGAAGATGTGTTCAGGCCCTGCAAGCAGTCCCATCGCTACGGAGGCTAATATGGGCTTAGCCCCCAAATTCAAATATGAAATGCTAGAAATTAGTGGAGTTTTGGCAATCCGTATTCTGTTCTCTCCTGTATTATCCTTGCCACTGTTACCTAGAATAACATCGCCCAATCTTAAATTTGATTCCGCAGGGAGATAGGAAACGCTTAGTCGCTTCAGTTCCAGAAATCCCGCCTCAACACTTTCAACGCCCAAGTACGTTCTGGAACATGCATAGATTTGCCATCAACGCCAATAATTACTTCGGTGTATGAGTCGGCGGCCTGTGGGAAATTTTCCGTCGCTAACTCGCCTCCCGCAATGGTGTGTGACATGCAATCACTGTGTTCGGTGCTCACGTGTTCTTTTATCACGGGAATTATGATTTATTGAATTTAACAGCGATGAAAATCGCTGTTTTCAAAAAGTCCAGCATTGTTTGTGAGATACCGATTTTGCTGGGTGAGTCTGTTCCAATATAACATCGTATGCAAAGTTTCAAAGGCCAGTAGAAAATCCTAGTTTTCTCCCGAGCGCAGTTAGAGTTAGAAAACAATTTCGAGCAAAAACAAATTTTTCATGATTATAACTAACAAAAAATGTTAATTTACTGTTCGTGCTTACTTAGGTGGATTTATAAGATGCCAGGGTCAGTACAAGTTTGTTATCGAAGCCGCTCACAATTGGCGGAACTTCACTGACACTGTGAAAAGTACAAGGACTATGTTTGTTTGATTTCGTATCTTGAGTATTCCTGCGATACCACGCAGAATGTATCGATTTTAATAGCGCACATTTCTTTCATACTTGAAGAAACTTTGAGACTTCCCAGCGCATCTACTGGGTAAGAGTTGGGTGCGGCAAATGATAGTTTCTGTGATTTTTCACCAGGATTTTAGTAAGGAATCTCATCTACCGAAGTGGTCAAACATTTAGTGCCAAGGCAGGTGCACTGAGGATTGTTGCAGAAAACTTACACCGATTTTTAGGTAACAGCTCAGTGTTATGAACCATGTGCAAAATCACATTGCTTTTATCGATCACGGTACCTGAATTAACAATTAAACACAACTCACGTTCCAGCACGTTCATTCTTCCTGTCTAGCCATTTAGAAGTAATTCCTTAAAAATTATCGAGTGGTTTTGGTCTGTGACGCCATATCTACGCTTGTGCAGTATGTGGTGATCTTGTTTATGGCCCAAAATAACTTGGATTATTGACTGAAAAATTGCGTAGCACTGGTTTAAGTCACAAAAAACACAGCATTACAAAAACATGGTTGAATAACATGCACTTTAAAAATGATGAAACGCTTGAGGCACAAATCATACGTCATGGCAATCAGTTGCAAATTACAGGTGCAACGCTAGATTCAGAAGACAATTGTCACATGATATAGGGTGCAGAGTACTGAGGAAATTCTGGCCCTTTATCTTCATTATCTAAATGAAGATAATGGGGTATAACTTCCTCAGTAACTCTGCACCATATACCATATGAAAACGTCCTGTTATTGTAAGTGGAAATCTTGTTGCAACGGGTTAGGAACGTAGTGTAACCGCTCAGCAACTGTTTTGACCAATTGATCAGCTGCAGGAACACGGCAAGTACGGAAGGCTTACATCCGGATCTTAAACGTTACCACTGAAACCTGATTACAATAACAGTAAAATACGATGATGCAACTAGTATTGTTCATATGTTCCCAACAGGTATCCTGAACTCTTTTTGGACTTCAGGTAGGCTTGGGTAAACTTCATGGAAATGCTGCTTGGCGAGCCTCTGTGACACAGGGCGTTTGCATAGTTAAGTATATAATCTCAAATTCGTTTGGTTTCTAGCACGATCGTTTTTTTATTAGCTTTCATACTTTGCAGTTCCACTGTTTGTCGGGAATTCAGTTCCGATTGCTATTTCATTTTATAAAAACATTTCGATTGCGTTAATTTTCTGTTTCGTTGGATCTCAATCAACCAAACATTTGTTTTAAATTAGCTAATTCAAAGTAAGCGGCTTCAGGATGTTTAAAAATGGGTTCAAATCTCGCTTTGACTTTAAGGTTACAAGGCATGACGTGATGCACATGGGATTTTTGTAGTCAAATGTACTCTACCTTTTAAAAGCAGTTTTGACCTGTGACCGGATTGAAACAGCATTTGAATGTGTGCGTGGCATGACGCAGTGGCTGAGATCCGTCTGCAGGAAAATGTATCTGAACCGAGCGCTTGTGCAAATGCGCTTTCGCGGGGAAACAGTGCCGTGGACATCTTCATCGGCTGAATTAATTTGTGCTGCTCGGGAGGATTCTTGAGGATCCACATCAAAACGGTATTAACAGTTGCCACGTTTGTACCCAATACGTGTTAGAATGACTGATCAAACGGATTCGTGCTGACGTAATGCGGTTGAATTTTGAATGGCCCAAGCAAGATAACTCTCAAACAGTTTTCACATCAGTAGCAAATATTTCCGCAAATCGCAGGCGTTTTAGATCTTGCTTTAGTCAGACAAGCTTGTTCTGCGTCGTTAATTCACCTGTTCTATCTAAACTAATCGGCGCAAACCCGGAACCTGCAGTTTGCTACATTTGAAGCGCCAGTCCTTTACGATCGAACAATTTTCACATTTTACGTTTTTTGCTGCACAGTGACTGTAACCTGCTGCGTGACTTGCGATTCCCGATATTGGAAACGAAATCCGTAAAATTTAATTAGCGGCAGAAAACAACAGCTGCAGCGCTGCACTTTCCGTGGTTTACTGTTAAACGTGCAACATGTTCAAAACGTTTCCTCCATTGTAACAAAACAACTGATCACCATCTATAACTATACTATTCCAAAAATTTCATTAAACGCAAGGTGAACCACGAAAACAATGCAAAACAAATCGAAAATGTCGATGAACAAGTGCTTTTCTAAAGTTAGCTATATGCTTGATAACATAACAGCGTTATTCCAATACCAGCCAACTACACTACTTACTGTTAGTATACCGATTATATGCGCGGCAATACTAGAGCACATGGAAATATTACTCCTATGACACCAGAACGCAGTGCAACAAACTTACGGTTTACAGTTCGGAATGGCCTGTTTTCCTAAACAGCCCGAAAAATTGGCTGGGTCGTCCACGACTTTCACGTTTTCGCACAACAAACGCGGTTACGGACGAAACGCAATTTCCAATAAATGAATCAGATTCGATCAAAACGGACAAGTCTCGAATCAGCGAATTTTCGTCTAGTTTCAGAACCTTGACGGGCAAAGACGCTTGCCGAATCCATTCGAGGAAACTCTGTTTCATATCGTCTGCGTCGCTGGCAATGAAGAGCGTCTTCGCACCACTTGATTTCAGGACTGAAATGACGTGCTCGCGAATAGTATCAGGAGGGGGAAGACACATTTCATTTGTAAGCGCAATACGGTTTCGCCTGTCGTACCCAACACACTGCGGGGAAGACATGAACGAATCAAAAGTGCCGTTGACGCGGTCGCAGGCACGCACCCAGTCGATTCCGTTCCTCAAATGAATTCCGACCAATGGACGCTGTACGTGCTGCGCGATGTAGTTAACCGAAAAATCTTTCACGCTGTCCGAAAACGCAACGTACTTCTGGAGATGTCGATCTTCCTCGCGCACAGGGTAGGGAGCTGGAGCGCCCATTAGGGCCAACACAGGGTGCTGGTCAGGAGGGAATGCTTTGAGCCACCGTTGAGAAGAGTCGTAATGACTTAAGCCTTCTGGAAAAGGTTTGGAAACAGCAAAATCGATGCGGAAATTATCCCAAAACGGCTTGAAAGGGTTGCCACTTTTCGCCGGGCACGTTTTTTTATCGTCGCTTCTTTCCATTGCCATTGGATGACAATAAACAAATCGTTGATCGGGTGGCCAAAACGACGGCGCCAAATTTTCCATGAAATCTTCCATGGTAATCACCCGGTGGTATTCTCTCAAACTGTCTACACTGAACCACCTGTCGTAAGGCACGAAGTTGTTTCCATACCGAGCCGCGCCATACTCGTGTGTAATCCAGGGCGGAACAATGAGAGTTCGATTGATTCTTTTGGCGAACGACAGTGATCCTAGGAAGTGATCGGCTTGATTACCGAACCGTCCCATGCATGGGCAGTATGCAATATACCCGGAAGGGTCGGGCGTAGAAAAGCCGCCGACATTCAGGCACAAAGCCGTGATTAGTAGCAGCCCGAGCATCTTCCTATTTACTTGAGAAAAATCAAGTAAACCGCGGTGACCGTGCACAGCAATGCAACGGCAATGTGTAGCCTTGTTCCAATAACCGCCGCTGAAAGCATGAAGCGTAGTAATTAGAAAAGTTGTTCCGAGTACGCGATGTCATCATAACAAGTAGATGAAGTCCTTTTGGCTTGTTAAAGACTTACTGATTTAAACAGACATACTGTACGCAGGACAGTTGGGTGCCTTACGCACAAATTTACACTTTAATAATTGTAATGGATAGCCCAGAAGAGCAAAATAGCGAAGTACAGTATTTATATCAGTTGTTTTACTTTAGTTTGCGCTATTTTGCCTACATGCACACTGCACTGCGTGCAGTAAGTCGTTTGCTAACCACAATCGCTAGTGCAGAAATACCATGTCACTTGCAGCTTTACAAACCACGCCGTTTCACAAAAAATACCTTGGAGTGCAAATCGAATGAACAACCAATCAAAACTACACTCAATCCTCAGCCCTATGTCATAAGCACACGGTTCCCCGAAAGTGACCAAAAACAATTTCGTATTTTAAAGCATCTTTATACTACCTTTGTAAAAAACTCCGAAAAATCCTTTCTTCTCAGAAAACATCCACTGCTTCAGACGTGGGATCCTTTTCAAGTACGCACAGGTGCAGATGAACAACAAACTGAAGACCAGTAGTCCGTCAAAAGAATACACTGAACAAAATTATGCGCATTGAAACCCAGATTTACTGCAGAGGTAAAGGTGAGGTGTCTCCACGTACTAACTAAGAGACCGCCTGAGGCTAGAACATCGCGGCCAACCTCTGCGCCGCTGGTCCTTTTTCTTACAATGCAAGGAAAAGTTTACCACTTCACAGGGAAGAAAATTGAATTACTACCGCTGCAGTTGTGATAATTTCTTCCTATCAACTTACTCTTTTTCGCGCTCCCTTAATACAATTACAGAATTTAAAAGTCAAAGCAGTTTTAACGGTGAGTGGAATAATAAGTTCCGTTCTGTCGCCAGTCGCATGATTATAATGATCGCGAGACACAGGAAAACCTGGCAATTACTGCACTGCCAAACAGCGGCCAATCTAATTGCGCAAATACGGCAATGGACGAATTCCAACTGGTGGCAAGTATTAATAGTCAACAAAACCACTGACACTCTTATTTATTAATGCGGCAAGTACACTAAACAATCGTATCCCTACGCTAATGCTTTGCGAGACTTACGACTGCTTAACTGCAAAGATTAACCACGATCGATGTATGTCAACCGATGTTGGTGAGCTTTCGCATTTCGTTTTCGACTCTTAACAACAAACAGCAAGTTTCTTCTTAATCAGAAGGCTCAGACTCAACTGCATCAAACAATTTGCACAGACTAACAGCGCCTGAATTATCAGATAAAATCATATTACTACAGCGTACACTACCAGGACCATAACAAAGCACGCCACAGTGTACATTCACATACAAAACTTATATACAGTATATATCTCTGCTGCAATGAAGCCATGTACGAAATAAGACCTCACACCACTCATCACACATTCCGTTCGTAAGTTACAGCTCGCTACAAACCTACATGGGCAATTGTAAAATCTTTTCATTCCTTTAGTTAAATGACCGTTCCGTTATTTGGCTCCGAACATGCCGCGTATTCTAAGAAAGTGCAAGTGCTCTTTAATGCCAAGAACATGAACACTGATAAAACGACGACACCATAAAACAAACCATCGAACTTCTACTTCAAAACCAGCACATTGCGGTTGGGCATGCGAAGTTGTACCGCAAAGAAACCGTCAAAAAAGAATTTTTCTTCATTGGACAAGCGGAGGTCCAGCTTTCTAATTTTGTTTCCGGTTACTGATTTATGGTGATTTAACAGGCCAGTCATAGTGTTCGATTCGGAATAGGTATACTAAGTAATGAGAGTAGGAAGTGTTGACCAAAATTAAAAGTACCGATTCAAAGCTGCATCTGCGCAACACCCTCCTACAAGTAAAGATCAAGTCAGTTAGTGGTGGTAGACTGGAAGAATAAATACCATAGACCGTGGTCGTTTCCAACGCTGCAAGTCAACCCTAAAACTGCCTTTCCTAATGCAAGTGAAGCTAGAGGCTGTAAGCAATCGTACGCCAATGAATTGCTGTTAGTAAACAATGGGAATTCTTGCGAATATCGCATAATGAACAAGTGTAATTTTTCGAATATCGCATAAGCACGCTGGCAATTTGAACGCCGTATCTTCATGGTTAAGTCCTTTGATCGATAACCAAACCGATGGAGTATATAGTTTGGGCGAAGTATGATTACGAAACGCTGAAAAAACAAGCGCAGCAAGCTCGTTTAAATTTTCTCTATAAATAAGTTTTCACTACTTTGTCAACCCATCTGCGTAAACATTGTACCCTTCAACTTGTGGCGAATTTAGCGTTAATTGCGGTGTGCTGAGTGAGTAACTTACGTTCATAACGCTTTAGTGTTGCAAGTACCATCATGCAGACCGAATTTTCAAGAAATCTTGGGAGTATGCCAGAGACGTCTACACTAGTTTTGTCGATCTCGAGAAGGCAAACGACGGGGTTTCTCGCGAAAATCTTCGGGTAGTGTTACGGGAATGTGGTGTTGACGGCCGCCTGTTACTGGTTGTCAAGTTACTGTATTCCTGCTGGAAGTTTTGTGTCCGTGTCGGCGGAGTTAAATCGCTGTCGTTCGCCGTGTGTGCGGACCCCCTACTCCTCTTCGCAGTCTATCTGAATTGGATGAACAACCACACCCAAGCGGACGAGCGTGTCACTGTTTCAACCGGTTGGATTTTGCGGACGATTTGTTACTGCTAGAACCTTACGAATGGGATCTTCAACATGCTAGAAAGTCTTCAATAGAGGGGCTTGACATTTAAAAAATTGATAAAAACTCCACTGATGGGTAGTGTTTCGTATTTCAATTTGAGGGGTTACGCACACCAAAGCCCCCCCCCCGTGGTGACGGGGCTGCAACATGCAGGAATGACAATCAGCACCGATGTATTACGTCTGTCCAGAAACCCATGCCAGTGTAAGCTGCGTGGAAGTAGAAATACACAGCAGCAGACTGAGACGTTCAAGTACTTTGGGTTGGTATTGACAAGTGACGGAACAAGGAGATTGATGCACAGATTGCTTCTTACAAGTTTAAGTTTAACTGACGGATAACAGTAATAGGCACCAAGTAAAATTACGACAGGATGTGTATTACCAACCTGTTACAAGTTTGCAACACAATTAAAGAGGTTCTTACAAAATCTTCAATACTAGAAATTGTTAGTCGTCTTCAGACAGTACAAAGCTCCTTAAGCAACCATAAATTTGTGTAGCACTAAGTGCATGTAATACCACCACGATCGTTCCTGCAAGAGCATAGTGACTAGTTCGTGCCAAGTAAAAATTTTGTTACATTTAAAAGATTTCACTGGAAACATTTTTTCACACAAAAATTGTAATTTTTTGAATAAATATTATTTCAATTGACAAGTTCATTGAAACGGAGAAAATTTTTTTTCTCAAAGAGTGCTTTGAGAACGCATTTTTTCCAATGAAAAAATTTGTCTCCTTTATTGTTACTGTGCCCAACTCCACCAACGAGGTGCTTCCCATTGAAGTTTGTGAATAAACCATGCTGTAAATTCATATGCTGCATGTTCATTTTTACTGCATTTTTTAAACTAATTAATCAGCACTAACCTTGTTACCTTCTATGGTATGTTGTTTTGCATTCTTTCAGTAAAGTCTAATATTGTTTATAATAATCTTTGTTAAGTCAATATTTAAACTATGGTTGTTCTAGTGGAAAGTGGTAATTAAAAAATGCTTGCCAGGAATTGAAACTTTTTGTAAGGTGGCTGTGTGCTTTTCATCTTGCAGTTAAATCAATCCAAGTAACCTGGAGTAGTAGACCACAAGCAACAGAAACAGTCATCCTGCTTGTTGGTAGTAACACTTAGAGCTAAAAGCAGACCATGTACAGTTCATTTGGATTTTTAACTTTGCATCAGAGTCATTTTTGTTCCTCAAATTATTAGATAGCCTATAAATGTGTCAGTTATAACAGTGAATGACTCAGACATGAGTAAGATATGGGCTTGTTTGCAGATTTTCCAGTCCTTGATAGGTTCAGGCTTAGTTAGTTATAGCTTATGCTGCCTAAACTTAGGCTTACTCGAATTTCTTGCAAGCAAACCAGGGCAAATGTAGATAGGGAATCTGGGAGAGCACTGTAGGTGATGTGTATCTTCCATGAGCATGACATACTACCAAACATTAATATCAAAGGGATACACTTTTCGTTAGCAGAGTTGGGTGCTATTTATTAAAACAAGAAAATTTCACAGAAAACATTTATTAAAAGAAAATTTTGAGACAAAAATAATTTCTGCTTGATAGTCAAGTTTTGAAAAATATTTCATGAGAACTTTTCTTGTTTTAAAAACCTGCAAATATCTTTTCAGTGATTTTTTTATTATAAAAACTTTTTGCTTGGCACAAACAGCCTAACACAGAAGAAAGTAACTCAATGGCATGAAAGCAGGCAAACTACAATCTTGGCTGTTTCTATTGCATACTCACACACTCACCGTTTGTCATGTTGAAACAAATTTATGCATGTAGCTGAGTGTACTTTCCAAAGCCCAGTGATAAGCCTGAATACATATTTGAAGGTCTAGTCATGCAAAACAGCTATTCTACTCTGCAGACAAAGTAAGATATGCTCAACGTTTTGTACATTAAACAATGAGAAAAAAATCAATGCAGTGAATCATACTAGTCCAATAGTCCATTCACCAAAATAATTTGGCTAAAGCACAACACTGAAAAACAAAATCAGCCAAACAATAATCTGTTGTATTCAGAAACAAGCTGGGATTTCCGAAGGGCATCCCATGTTCTTGCAGCATAGTGAAACCAATTCTTTTCGGTAAGAGGCTGATGAGTGATGGGATGTCTATAGACGGAATGCATCATTTTTCTAAAGCAGTTCTCCAGTAAGACAGTGTTTGGCCTGCCAACATAGCGAGGAAGTGATAGAAAATGCTGATCAGACAAATCATAAGACTTCTTCATCACATCACTCTTTTCTTCTTCATTTTCAGTGTCATTAATGTCAGGTAAAATGAAAGCATTAACTTCATCATCTGGACTGATTAGCAAGGACAGTCCAGGAAACAAGTTTGTATCTGACAAAGAGAATTGGCCTTTGCAGTGCAAATCAGAAAAATTGACAAAGTTCAACATTATCTCATTCATTGACGACAATGCTCGAACATTGAACATATTTGATTCCATCTTATTATGAATAAACACAATTACAGGTTGAAGATCGGATGAGCTATGCTTAACACCACCTGAAGTGTCATGAGCTGGAGGCGGAGTTACTGGTTTTAGCATTTCAGCCACTTGTAAAAACTTAAAAATATTGGAGTCTGTAAACCAGTCCTGAACAACAATTACAACATGGCAAATTGTGAGTAAAAATGCTGCTATTTGCAATGATTGTGTTTCGATTGTCACAGATCCACTGTATTCCGAAGAGTTCTTACGTTCATGATGCTGTTCCAACAAAGATGGGCTTAGTATTGGCTGAGTGTCTAAAAGCACCAACCTTTCTGATGTAACAGCCATATCAATTCCAGAAGTCATATGACCAGCTCGTTCTCTGACATCAGCTGTTTGTGGTCTGAAAATCAGGGATTTGGGAGCATCTCCCAATTGATTTCCAGCAAGCAGAGACAGAACAGTTGACTTACCAACACCTTGCATACCCAAAACCCCAACTACAAGAAAGTCTGTCTGTTCCTGAAGCATTTCAATACCCCCATCAGACCAGTTCAGTGAACCGTCCAACATTTTTGTAGATGACCTAGGGCTGACCACTTCCTTTGCTTTACAACTTTCAGTCTGCTGTGGGGCTACGACACTGGATGTGTTTGCTTGAGCAAGACTTTGTTTTACCAAGTATGGTGAGGCGCTGTTGCGAAAACGAGATTCAGATACCTTTGCTGCAGTGCTTTTTCTGTCTCCTGATCCTGGTTGTGGGGATTTCCTGAAAGACATGGAAAGCTTAGGTGCAATTGCATTAGTAGGGCTTGATGAAACTTCTTGCCAAGTGCTTGCAGTTTCACCTTCTGGTGTTGATGCAGCTGAGTTGCCTTGTGAAGACTTACCACCAGAAGGTTTGGTGAGTATCACTGGTGGCTTATTGTTTGGTTGGGACAAGCTGGAATATGACTTATCTTGCTCATCCACAGGGTCTCTTGCAGAATAGCGCCGAGTTTGCTCTTGTCTTGGTGTTCCATAAGGTACATCTCGAGAAAACTCTGGAAATCGCTTTTTCTTACGATTTGCACCATTAACAAATGTTGGTTGACTGTGTCCTGATTCAGCCATTTTAAACACACCATACCAACCTGTGAAACAACACAATTTATTGAAATAGGTTGACAAGCTAAAAAAAGATCAACACACAGTTGGTGGTGACCCATCTTTTTCACACCTAAATCTGAACCTTAGCAAAAATCAAGACAAAAACACATCTTTCTACATTTGCAAAATGCTATGCCCTAATTTTTATACATCGATAGTATTCTTGTTATCGTAGAGCCCAAGTGGCAAGCATGCAAAGCTTCACACTGTGGTAGCACGCAATAACAAATATCACACTATCATTGCTAGCTCACACCACACATACATAGGTGCTATTCTTAGTGCACATTCCGTTCATGGTTGCACATGTGATGTCGCACAAACCAAGGGGCTTCAACAACATCCCCTACTTTTAATAATGAACTGCACTGATCGCAGGTTTTTTTTGTGAAAGTTGCATCTGGCATTGCCTTCACATCCTGGTCACAGCACCATTTTATTGCAATCAGGGGGCTCGAGTGGCCAGCACATAAAGATTCACACTGTGGCAGCAAACAACAAAAGAGATTGCACTATGTTATCACTCAATAATTGCTTGTTCATACCACATACATATAAGCGCAATTCTTAGCAAACATTCCATTCATGTTGCATCACACATGCAAAGCTGTGCTGACCAAAGGGTTTCAATAGTACTACGTGGTTTATGGTTGGGACAAAAGTTTGTTGAAATTTAGGAAGTGACATTTTGGGCTTCAAAAAATTGTGTTGACACCCAGGGCCCAGTGACCTCAACCAAAAAGGCCTAAACCTACTCCACTTATGACGTCACCCAAAAAAACTTCAACTCCAAAACTTTCCATTTTTAATAATCTTCCAGAAGACTCCCACATATTTTGAGGGTTTGAACAGCTCTCTAGTTCAATTGGCTAGCAACTTATGGTGCTTCAAAGAGATGCAAGAAAAGTGGCTTACTTGAGATTTCCTCTTGAGAAGTACAAGCATAATTTTCACATGAGTCACAATTTTCACTTGAGTCACCCACTTGAGAAGTACAAGCATAATTTTGAGATTTCAAAATACAAGTAAAATTTCATCAGAATGGTAGTGTCTAAACAACTGCATCCAGTTTTCGCTTTCGAAGGACTAAAAACCATAGCCGGCTTTGAAAACCGTATCCACATATAAGACTGATTTCGAGACGTTCACACCACTGTGAACATGGTCAAGTGTAAAGTGACTATTCCTGCCATGAGAGGTGTTGTTGGTTCAGGTCTTTACTTGGTTGTATCAGTTTTTGTAGTACAGGAGACACTTTTTATGTTCTGATATAAGATGATTGTTTTCACAATCTTTTTTAGGAGTGCTTTTAATATACTTACTTAAAACTTTCAAAAACGAGACACATATTTAGATTTAAGGTTAGGGTTTATGATTAACATGTAGGGTTGGGGTTTATGGTTAGTGTTTAGGGCTTACAGTTAGACAAAATTAATCACCATCTTAATTCTTTACTCTGAGAACCAACTGACATGCAAGAATTGGTCAGATATTTCGCAGCAGCAATTTTGCTTGAAGCATTTTTTTAGTCCTTCCACAGCGAAAACCAGATATAGTCAATTAGACACTGCCTTTTGACATTCTGTGATAAAATTGAATAATCAAAATGTGTACATAGCGGAGGACTTTAACTCTTGCCCAAAAACAACTGTAGTCAACTGCTATCTCAATTCTGTTCAGAACAGGACATGACACTATCAGATGAAACCATGCTCCCAGCTGATCCTTTCACCTGTGTTAGTGATTTTTTCTTCCAATGAACAGAGCAACGCACAGCATGAACCACAGTACAACACAAAATCCGTTCTCAGAATAAACATCGTAAAATGTTTATCTTCACAAATCGTGAAGAAGTAACGCAATCACCCACAGATCATAACGGAGTGACTACCACAGATGAATGTATATTCCACTAGATATTAAGAAAGAAAATTGTCAAATGTGTATTCTGTTTGTGCTGCAAATGCATGTTTGCCTGAATTTCGAAGTGACAGACAGCCTGAAAGTTTAGCAATGGTGGTTGCACCGCCAATGTTTTTGTTCGAGAAAGGGCGAACGTTTTTGCCAGAAATAAGCTTGCAGAAATGCTGAGATCAGGTGGCAATGTTTGAGGCAACTTTGAAGAAGTTGTTGGGATTAAACCTGTAGTAATGCAACAGTATGCAGTGAATAGGCTAGCCAAAATCACTGCATGGTGAACTATGTCAGAAACCCAACTATTCGTATGTTGTACCTACCTCAGTGTTTGGTAGGCAACTGTGTGACTGTGACCAATGCCAGGACTCCTGTTACCGTCGCAACAGGGCAGTTCCAGGTTCAATGTTGTACTCCCCATATTGCATTGACAATAGTGACTGTATTAGGAGTCAAGAGTTCTAAAGTTAAAAGGAGTGTTGGTTGTGCAGAAAGTGCCCCTTTTGTGAAAAATGCTGAATGCGCTGTGACTTGTAATACTGAAGCCAAAAGGTGACTGTGGTAAAGTATTTTCTGATGCATTCGCAAAACATCAAAACACTACAGCTCTGTTGGTGCACAAAGTTTGTAAGGGTCAGGTTTAGACGACAGTTTCATCAGGCATGTGTTTCTCAAATTTCTGCAGACTAGCTCCCCCACGGCTCACAACTAAGGCTAGCTGCAGCAACAGTTGTTAGTAATATTCATGGATCATGCAACTGGTTGGACCACTATGTCTCTTAAAAAATTTGCTCATGGTTCTATCCAAAACTTTTAAATCCCACACTAATTCATTTTTTCTGATCATAGGCCAGCAGCTGCAACCATCAGAATCAAGTGCACAACCAGGGGAGGGGGGCATTTGCCCTCCCAGACAATTTTAAAACATTAACATTTGCAGAAACTTTCAAAGAATAAAGATTAAATTTTATATTCTATTAAAAAAAAAGTCCTGTTTGAATTTTTCTTTGTCCTACTGGTGAATTATCTCCTTACAAGATTTATCTTGACACAGGCCATCTGACTGAAAATTGGTAGTGTCTATTTTGCTGCCAAGATGCTGGCTGCAACAGCTCGGCTAGAGCTATTGTGCCGCCAGTTGAAGATTTGGTCTCGTGGCATGACGCAATTTGAATAAAAAGGTCAGTTTGTCATGCAAACGGTGTGCTGCTCATAGTCATAGTGCCGCTTCCCACGATATTCAACCATCAGCACCATCCTCAAGAGGTCATTGACCTGCACTGGTCTCCCCTCTACCTTAGAGCCTGTCGGCCTGACAAATCACGGAAGGAGGCTGGATGGCCTAACTTTGGGCCCCTGGTACAGAGGCCTAAGCCTAGTATGGGATGCAACAGTTGTGGACACATTTTCTCAGGGTCACTACAAAGACTCTGCCAGTGAGGCTGGTTTCGCAACTACAAAAGCTGAGGTTGCAAAATGCCAAAAATACCATGACCTCCAAAGCAATTACCACTTTCAACCAGTGGCAATTGAGACCACTGGTGTGTATGGCAAGTCCACTGCCCCATTTTTGAGTGGTCTTGCAAAGAAACTTGATGTGTCTGGCAACCCAAGGGAGCGCTAGTGGCTCCACCAGTGTCTGTCCCTGGCTGTGGTCAGGGGAAACGCTGCCAGCATATTGGCATGCGTGCAATTTTGATCTAATTTTACCTGTTCCTTTTCTACTGTAGTTGGGTCATTTCATTATAATTCAGCCAAATTTCTAAAATTTAGAACCACATGGTTTGGGTTTTCATTCCTTTTCACATATGTCTGCAGCTACATATTTTTAGGAAAATTGTCACCAATTTTGCAAAATTTGATTGAGCGGTTTTTGATTTATTACTGCTTTTATATTTTTACCACTAGATGGCATTTGCATTGGTGAGCAACAAAAAAATGAGTATAACTCTAGATCTGTCAGTCTCATCCGAATGAAATTGGTGTCTATACCTATATTTTCTAGGTTGGGCTTTCTAAATATGCAGTTTAAATTTATCTCAAACCAATACTTTTCATGATATTTGCATTTTTGCCCCCCTTGCTCGCCTATATTAGGATGGATGGCGAAAAAATATTTTAAAAAATTTGTTGGTTTAGATGGAAAACATGGCTATGTTTCCAAACATATTATTCTCAAGACTAATATTTATGAACTTTTACAAAAAAAATCACAAATAAATGCAGAAGAATTGGTTCTAAACAAATTTCTTTTATCTGCTCTATGACATCACAAGTGACATTCACATACTATCTGTTACTAAAGAGTCTTGTGAATTGCTAGCTACTGACTTCATAAAAACCGGTAATATGATAGAAACTGCCATTGATTACTTGCATATGGCTTGTCTTTTAGTGTTTTTTGTGGAACTTCTGCTCTTTAACAGTCCTTTATAAACTGTTTAAGGCTGATATGACCTAGCATACTCAATTGAAGACTTCAGGTTTCTTTTTGACTTCAAAGCATCTCTTTCAATTGAAGTGTTGGAATGCAATGAAGGTAGCTCCTATTAGATTGCCAATAAAGTTTAGAGGTTGGGCCAACTTCAATAAATTCAGTTAAAACAAGTTTGATAAAATTCATAGATAAGGATACATCATCCTGAAAACATTGTTCAAATGAAGTATATGTTTTTGTTATACACTACAGGAAAGCAACTGCAGACACCTAAAGTCTTCAGTAGCAAGAATATTTAAGGAGGATTGTCAAGAGGCTACGGCAAACACTATATGAAACTGCGACAGCTTGTGAAAGAGTAACAAAACAAAATCTTCATAGTGTTGGGAAGCACTTGGATTTTTTAGGAAACCAGAGCTAATAAGATATGATAGAAACCTGACAATTATTTTTATTAAATAAAATCATGATAACTTCTGAAAATGTACTGCTCTTATTCTTTGTTTTTCGTAAGGTTAAGCCCTTGTGTTTTTCATGTACTATCCCACTGTGCTGATTAGTCTAATGCTTTTGTTTATATATTTATTCAGATCAACTAACACCTGGCAATGTTATCTCATTTGGTATGGTTATTACCATTAGTTTTTTTGTTTGTCATGTGTGTTGTAAAGTAGTCAGCTTCAGGTTACAACGTTTGACCTGATTGAAAACGCTGCTTGAACAGTTTGCTGATACAAAGCAATGTCTGAGCCAATCAAGAAGCTAACTGTAGCTGCACTGTCAGAAAAATTGGAAAAATGTATGGATAACCTGCAAATTGCTCAGCAAAAGACTGATAGCACTCTGTCAAGAATGATGAATGAAACACAGGAAATTTGAAAAAGTCAGAAATACTTGGGCAGCAAATATGAAGAAATTAAAGATGAACTGAAAACTATGCAAAATATCAATAAAAATCTGGAACATGAAAATGCAATTTTGAAACAAACTGTTGCTTCACTGCAAAAACAAAGCGCAGAAACAGAAGCTAAAATGAATAATTTAGAACAATATAGCAGGAGATGTTGTCTAGAGATACAAGGAATTGCATACAAAGACAATGAAAATACAGAGGAAGTTGTTGTTTACTTGGTCAGAACAACTTGGTAATAACATCACAGGATCAGAATCAGTGTAGCACACAGGTTAGTCCCTCTAAACCACTCAAATAAAAATCCTGCTATTATTGTCAAGTATCTTAGTCAATAACTAAGAGACGCTATCTACCATAAGAGATGGAAACTAAAAGATATAAATAATAAGACTGGAAATGATTTATTTAAAGTTAAATGAGAGTTGGACTTAAGCAAATAAAGATGTTTTCAAGGCTGCATTATCCTTCAAAAAGAGATTCCACTATAAATATGTTTGGACAAAACATGGCTTTACATATTTAAAAAAGGATGAAGACCATCAAGCCACTATTATTAGAAGATTTGAAGACCTCCCATCAGATGCGAAAGGACTTAAGTAGAACAAGATTGTCTAAATCTTTTTTACTCTTAACAACTCCAATGTCTCTGTGCTTAAGTGAGAAGTGTAAAGATTATGGTAATTCCTGTTACTCTGATGCTGTTCTGTGCAGTTTGTGTAACTGTTGTTCTGATAGTGGTTGCCATCATTCAGATGTTAAAAATGATTTTGATTGCAAAATGACTTGTCCTATTTTTGCCTTAATTGTCTTATCAAAAAAGGTAATGATTTCAATAATTCCTTGTTTTCTGTGCATGATTAAGTGGAAATAAGTGATGATACCAGAGACAATTTTGAGACTACACTAGATATGTGTGTTTCATGTAGTTCCAATGATTTATCAGATATAACTGCCACTTTTGAATAGCACTGCAAAAATAGTCTTTCTGTTATTCATGTGAACATTGTCTGTCTAAAAATTTATATAAGCTTGAAAGTTTCCTTACTTAGGTAAAGTATGCTCCTGATATAATAGCTATCACTGAAACTAAAATCAAGTACACTATGCCAATTATATGTAATGTTAATCTGCAGGGTTATAAATTTATACATGTTGATACTCACAAGAATGCTGGCGGTGTTGGTCTTTATGTGAAAAACTGCATGGATTTCATTATATTAAATAAGTTACAAATAAAAAACTGTAATTGTGAAACTCTATGGATAGAGATAAAACTTAATAATAAAAAGTATGCCGTTGGTATCATATATGTCATATCCTGCTCCTAATTTTAAGGCATTCGCAAAGGAGCTGTTTAGCATTTTGCATGAGTTGAATGATAAAACATATACATACTTTGTCTGCGGTGACTTCAATATTAATTTAATGCACTATTCCAAGGTCAAATGTGTTACAGATTATGTTGATATGTTTCATAGTCTATATTGCAAATTGCTTATTGATAAACCAACTAGAATAACTAAACATTCAACTACTCTCATTGATCACATTTACACTAATGATGTTAAATCCAACATTGTTTCTGGTATAATAATAGATGATCTTTCAGATCATTTACCAATTTTTGCAATTAGTAAAAAAATATCTGCTGAGACTATTTTGCCTTTTGTGGAACATGATTGGTTGAAGTGGCCATGTCATATTGCAAGCACCATAATACAAAGTTACATATTTGCATTAGTGTGTAAGCCTACAGCCCTAAACGTAAGACCCTGAACCTTAAACCCCAAAACTAAAACATCAAACCTAAAACCCTAAACCTAAAAATAAAACCCTCAACCTGAAAATAAAACCAACCAGTCCCGTTTCCACAAGGTAACTTTGTTGGGCTTAGCTCCTCCAAACAAAGATCCAAACTCTAATATGAAACACCATTTTGTATAAATCAGTAGCGTTTTTGTCAATTTTAGAATGTCAAGACCCTTGCACAAACGTAAAACCCCCCAGGTGAAGACTTTCTGGCGACGGTTCTGCTCTTAACCTACACAAGCCTAAACCTAAAACCCTCAAACTAAAACCATTAACCTAAATCCCTAAACCTAAACACGTAAACCTGAAACTCTAAACGTAAAACCCTCAACCTTACTTGTAAAGTGATTGTGATTTGGTACATACATAAAAAACACCTACAGCACGCTATCAAAACGTTGCATATTACATTCCCTCCAACAAGCCACTCAGCACCAATATTGCTGACCGCCACGCTCACGCAAAAACTTGTCACCATACACATACACGAATTAAGTTTCTTAAAAGCCACTGCCATAAAAAATAATTGACAAAAGCACAATCCAAATCAAAAAGACAAAAAAAAACAATAAAATTATACAGACCATGATGGAGTACCACCATTGTGTGTGTGTTTGACCAGGCATAGCACCCCAAATGGGGTTAAACAGACAAAGGTATAAAGACAGATTACAAAAAGGTTTAACAGTAATACAGTAGTGTTGGGTACATGAAAAATAAACAAAGTGAGATTAGTCAGGATGGCTGAAAATGGCAGCAAAACAATACTGCTCAGATGCTTTACAGAAAGCATAAAAAAACATACTGAAGACATTAGAGCTCACAGAAAACACAGACATTCGGAAGGCAATGGCTATTCATTGAAGAAAAGCAAGTGACGGGCAGGAACACTGGTTAATGAACTGAGGGTCAGGGTGGCTAATCACATCAAACTTGCACACAGGCCAATATGCTGGCGGTGTTCCCTCTGACCACGGCCAGAGACAGGCGCTGCTGGAGCCACTGTCACTCCCTGGGGTCACCCAAAATGTCGACGAGTTTCTTTGCAAGGCAGCTCAAGAAGGGAGCAGTGGACTTGCCATACACACCAGTGGTTTCGATTGCAACTGGTTGAAAGTAGTAATTGTCAAGGTCATTGTATTTACGGCATTTGTCGGTCTCAGTATCAGTTGCTACACTGCCTAGTATAGCAGCACTGACTATGTAGTGACTTTCTGCAAAGGTGTCCACGACTGTCGCGTCCTATACAAGGCTCCTGCCTTTGTACTAGGGGTTCAGGGTCAAACAATCGGGCCTTCTTCTATCTTTTGTCAGGCCGACAGGCTCAAGGACAGAGGGGAAACCAATGCGGGTCAATGATCGTTTGAGGATGGAGTTTATGGCTGACTGTCTGGGGAAGCGGCCCGCATTCTTAATGCAGGAAGGGCCATGAAGTCCCAGCCTGTCAACAAACTTACCACAGCGGCATTCCGTGTTTTCAAAAATTTTGGCACCAGTTCGCAGGGCAATTGCGATTCGGAGCTCATCAGGTTTCCGACGCTAGCAATTGGGGAAGGCTTCTGACCAGGCAGCGATGTAGCTTTTCTGTGGAGTGAGTAGCTAACCGTGGTTCCAAGGGCTTGGGGTGTCGAGCAGGGCGGCGAGTGAATCTCTGCAAGCATGGTCATTGTGATTCCTTTTGTCGTGGGGATGAATCATGAAGTGCGGACCAGGCGTCGGTTGCAGGGTTCCCACAAATGTTGACTAGAAATTCCCCGTAGATGAGTTCAAAATTCCTAAAATTTCACACAAATTCCCTAGATTTTGCACAAAGCAGTGTGTAATTCTCACCTAACTTTTAGCAATTCAAAATACAGTATAAGCCAACAAGGACGCTGAAAAGCGGGAAAATGACATAGGCATTGTCCAGCCTGGCCTTTGAAAAAGGGGACAACGAGGGTGGAAGTGCATTTTTCATAACAGTATCAGGACAATTTCCTGATTTATCGAAATCGAATTGAATTAAGTACATTGCAGCTATTGGCGCAACAAGAAAATTCAGAATGGTTGTGGCGTGGTGATTATGCCACATTTTACGTTGAATTCGTATCAGTAATAGCAGAGTGAATCTAGTCAAGTAGGGAATCTCTATTGCTGTTATGCCGATGGTTGTCAGTTTGACTCTCTCTTTGGTCGGCTTAGGGCAATGCAGCGTTGTGGCTACAACAAATTTCTGTTATTATTTTTGAGGTCGGTATTAATTGTAGCTGAACAGAAACAAACATATTGGTCACAATTTGTTTGTATAATTTTCCATTGCCCTAATTTTTTATTGCTTCCCATGCTGCACCGCTGTCCCGGCATCCCTGTAAACCAGCTTTCTGGCTTATTACATTTGCACACTTAGTGTTACTCTGTTGCCTAATGTGCTTAAAAACAGTTTTGGGATGATTCTTAAGGTGTTTTTTACTAAACAAGTGAAAATATTGGCTTGGCCAGAAAAAAAGCCTGAATAGCACGCTATGTTTTGTTATAAAAGTAACTTCATGTTATGACATGTTTCTGTGCTTTATTCGTGTGATCCACGACAAGTGACTATTTTATTGCATACGGATTTCTGGTGCTTAGTAAAGGGTTGCCCAACCAGTGTGAATGCAACTGCTGCTATCGGAGAGCCCGAACAAACGGACAAAGCTCATAATTAATAGCAGCAAGCAACAATAGAAATCACACCCATGATCACTCTATTATTGCGTGTTCACACCACTTATATATATGGGTGCAATTCTTTGCCCACAACCTGTTCGTGGTGAACCATGCATTCAACGTCACGCCAAAAGGTGACAAAAAAAACATTCACTGCAAAGTTTTTGCACAAACTGCATTTTTGCTGGAGAAGGTTCAACTAAAGGTGATGCCTCATTCGCAGCAATTATTTACATTACATTGGTATAGGTGATTTAGGCGTAATAATGATTACAGCACATACCAGCATGCGCGTCAGATGGATTTTCTAAGGGTTGGGGCAATAATGGATTTTTCCAGGGAGTGGCTGAAAAAATTGTTCAAGGGGGCAAAGAGTGGTGAAGTTTGATTTCATGAACTCAAAACGAAGAGAAAAGTATTTCTTAACTAACAACTTAATAAACTAATATCAAATTACAACATATATGTGGCTAAGCCCCCGGACCCCTTCTTAAATTCATGCATACCAGTACACTATAAAACCAAATAGATGAAGTCGACTTTTAACATCAAGATATGTTAATGTTCTGCCTTTGGGGATATTAAAAACAATCTCTACTGTAACTTCACTTCAAGTCTTTCCATCACCGCTACAATAGAGTTGCAAAAGCAGCTCTTCTTTTCTCATGTTCACAATCCTTTAAATTTAAAAACTAATTCTCGCAGTGTCCGTTCTAGATTTGGCTAAGTGACAGTTTCCTAAATGACGCAACCCTAATGATTTGTAGTTAGTACCCACACTGACTGTTCCCAATTCCATCCCACAAAATGCAATTTCCCTAAAAACTCCCTAGAGATATCTCAATTCCCCAAACTTTTCCCCAAACGTTACTGAAATTCCCAATCTAGGGGCAAATTCCCCAAAAGTGGGATCCCTGGTGGGTTGGGTTGGTTCTATTTGAATAAGGTCTAAGTAGGTTTTTTGTTGTTAACAAGTAGGTTTGTCTTGCTGCTGCCTTTGTAATTAACTTCTGCTGGACTTGTGTTCCAACCTTGCCTCCTCAAACTGTGCAGGTGTTGTATTCCATGGGATTGAAACAGAGGAACTGCAGAATGGAGGCCTAGGGAAAAATCACATACCTAAAAAATCAGAGATGGTAAAAAGAAGTGAAACCAAGGCAAAAACAAAGGCCAAGGATGAGAACTCTACATTTATAGTTAATTCACT
>Ga0210059_1002288_pt1 | contig 29872 bp, 22 predicted proteins | sample Ectturendosymbi2_FD_188042 | JGI IMG/M metagenome (GOLD analysis project Ga0210059, IMG submission 188042) | Ecteinascidia turbinata endosymbiont from Florida, USA - Sample 2 (SPAdes) (version 2) | ecosystem: Host-associated > Tunicates > Ascidians > Unclassified | place: Key West, Florida...
GCCACTGTGATGCGTGTGGCACTTCGGAAACAGTTGAACACTTCTTGATCTATTGCTCTAAATTCAACAGTCAAAGGACAGCATTTACACGTAACATCCGCACCCTGCAAATCAACTTCGACTGGATCACAATCCTTCGAACACCTACAGCTCAACGATATATCCTGTCCTACATACAACAAACAGGAAAACCGGTTTGACAGACCTTTCCGTACTCTGTATTCCATAATCTGAGATTCCGTAATCTGTCCTGGCGCTACATAGCCCACGAGCTGCAAAGCGCCACAAAAAACAAAAACAAAACAAAAGCTCCTTGCAGTATTGTGTTTGATTGTTTATGCAAGTTGTTACTAATAGCTGTAACTCTTCCCGTCATCAGGGCTTCATCCGAGAGAAGTTTTTCAAAAATGAAGTTAGTGAAACCATATCTCAGAAATTATATTAACAGTCAAACGTTTTTTAACATTGATCTACGTTCAATTGAAATCGTACGAGTTCAAAAAATTGATGTAAATGCTTTCATTGATAAATTTGACAGTCGACATGATAATCGAAGGATTAAGTTACATTGAGTTGATGTTGATATGAAATTCTGAGGTAGGCTGTGCAGGAACTTGTGTGGCAATAATATTGATCACTGTCTATTTGCCTGAATCTTTTTTTTTGGTTATTTGAGGTACTGCGTGTTTCCATTATGACAAGACAGTCATAAAGACTGATTTCAAACAATTCGATTTAGAACCCGTTTTTACGGGGAAAGCTTTATTTTTGTGAACTAAGTGTGACATGTATTTTTGTTTAATGTTTCATTGCCTAACATAGCCTACGTAAACCGGAAATGGGATGTATTTGTCCCAATAGAACCAACACAGTACTAACCACTGGGACGCAAATATCCCTACAGTCTTCATTGCACAAACATTGGCTAATGTTACCAGACAATTTTTAGAAATATAAAAGTTTTCAATTCACAGGAACGCTCATTTGTTTCACCCCGTTACGTGTGATGTGGGGTAACGCAGTCCATGCACAGGACCATGTTAGGAATTTGACACAATATCCACTTCTTTTGCATATTTCCCTTGCGGTATACCGAGCACACTGTCGTCTTCTTTTCCTTTTCACTGGCAAGTGGTCTCCCTCGTGTGCTTTCGCGCGTGCAACGTTTGATCGCCTGCCAACTCAGATCGTGCTTCAAAGATGTCTTATGAGGCAGTACATTACTTTTCTCCATAGAAAATATTTGAAGTAACTTGTGGTTTGTAAGGTCATTGAAATAAAACTTTGAAAACAAAATTTTGGAACCGGCCCCAGCAATTGCATTTCGAATGAATGTGTTGACCATTGTCTTCATTGTTGACCAGTGCATGTGCCTGGGAGGAAATGTGTTGTAACTCTATTATCACTAAAGGTTTTATTTGTGTCTATCAAGCTTATTTCACTCTAACGATCTGTTGATGTTGGGTAATATTCAGTGGTCTTGTGATTGATATGTTCATCAGAGTCACTCAAAACAACTTGACGTTGTATTTCAGCTGCAATTTTTATTTTCCTCATCTTTGTGGGCAGTTCACTTGAAACATTACTGCGCATTATCAAAATAAAACAATTTTCTGATGTAGTGCAACCTGCACTGCTGGGACAACTTTAGCCCAATGCCAAAGACTGCATGGACAAACATATCCCAAACTGCAACAAAACATGTAAGCTATTCAAGCCTTATCACAAAATTCGCATAAATACCTCTTACTAGCTTTTAGTGCAAATAAAGAAGACCCCTATTGCCACAATAAATATCAACTTGACAATTTTACCCCTGAAAGTTGCAAAAATATTCCCATTTTGCCAAATATCTTGACCATGTGGTCCACAATGAACGTAGCAGGTCATGTGCAGTCAACTCTAATGGACTTTGGCGGATGAATATATATCGGTAGCAACAACAACAACGCTCAGAAGACTGAATTGTCGCATCCCAACGTTATTTGAACGTAACATTTAGGCATAAGTGCACAAGAAACCAATGCCTGGGACAAAAATTACTTGAATCACTTTGAATTTCTGATTTTTGTTTCACTACTTTTCACAATTGCAATCTTATTATTTCTTTACAGGCTTTCATCTGTTTTGCTTTTATCATGGAAAGTTTCGTGGAAGTACATCACAACTTAAGCATCAACATCCCAGCAGGACAGATCCAGGGGGGCGATCGCTCCTCCAACGACCTAAGAAAGTGACTTTTTTCACCATGATGTTGTACAATTCGGAAAACAGCATTCGCGATATAAGCAGCAGGGTTTCTAGATCTAAAAAGTGGTGAGTCACTGCGGGCCCAAGGAAAAAGTAAGGGGTCCAACACAAATGTCTATCCTGCATGGTAATTTTCCATTGTTTTGAAGAGTATATTGCTGAGATTAACTCTGTCAAACCCGACATATATCGGCTTGTAAATATTGTTAAATATGACCAAGCGTCATTATTCACTCCAGATGTTTAAACGCTGCAAGGTGCAATCTCACAGTTGTATTAACAAGTCGAATATTCTGTATTAAACATTCGACTCCCACAGCACTATCACAAATACAACAAACGCCATTTTCCGCGTACAATTGTGCCGGCCCCACATGAACGAAAACAACTGCACGAAAATGGAAACAATTCACATGAACGCGAAATGGTTCAAACCACGAATTCCATCCTGACTCAGAGACAATTTGGGCTGTTCATAGTAAACTAGTTTCGTCAACATATTCTTACTAAAAAGCAAATTGTTTTAGAAATAAACCATCTACCAACCGATTGGTGACTACTGACTAAACCGTTTTTATCGTAGCTTGCGTACATTTTGTGGTTGTTGTGTAACCATAACAATGTTATGCGACTGCTATCATGAGTGCAATACCCATCTGCAGCGTGGATAGGGTAAGGACTCTTCAATGCACTATGCATTTAACAACAGCGAGATTTTGGCACCAGTGGCACATAAAGTAGCTATCCGCGCCGCAGAAATGCATGTGTGCATTTTAGTTTAGGGCGTGTACCAGACAACAAGATGATACAGCAGGCGTAAAACTTGTTTTGCAGAATATTGCTAATAAAGTCGTTCATTTGTATATTCACACTAAATTTTCCTCGGACTCATCCTCAAAATCTGACTTTTCAACTCTGCATTAAACCTTCCAAGACAGTTGGGTTAAAAATATCATTGCCATTGTCATTGTTCTCCATCGCTCAGAAATAAAAATAAGGCCTTCTCATTAGCTAATAAAGTTTGTTTACGACATGAAATTATGTTGAAACAATGATTGCAATTGAATCTCCAAGAAACATTTCTTGTTTAAATAAGTAAAAATATACTTTCCATATCATGAGTGGATAGACAAGTGAGATGCAGATTTGTATGGAAATGATGATGTATTTGAAGTGCAGCCAGCTAATTCTTTTTAAGTCTCGTGAATGATAAAATTTCGGAAAAAACTGCACATTCCCAACAAAAATATGAGTCATATTTTTGATATTTTTTATCAGATGATTTAGTTATTGATCTAAACGTGCAAGGATTATATTTGTATATGAAATATGATGACTGATTTTGCAAATATCACACCATAGTCAGTTCTTACAATTGACAAACGTGGTTTTTAGATCAACCAATCGTTTTCAGGAAAAATCTTCATCCCAAAACTCTGTGGGATTGTAGCGTGTGTTCTTCTGTTGGTTCTAGCTCTTTGTGAAACAATCTATCTGATAACAAAGGTTTGTTTCATATAAACATCTGAAAACAATTGATGTTGCCCACTGTAGTTTTTACCTTTTCGTAACACTGACAGTAAATGTTATTTTTTTCACTAGCTCCTTTTCTAGCAAATTTGTGAGATTTCTGCTGCATGCTGGAAAACAAAATTTTGATCAAAATTTTTTTATTTTATAGAAAGTGAGTTTGGAGGAAGAAATGAACGCAATTGCTGTTGTTTATCGGAGTAAGCTGAAGTAGAGGTATGATATAACCTTAATGTACATTGCTATGAAGATTCATAAGTCTCATTTTAATTGGTACCCTACATTAGAAAATTAATTTCAATAATTACCGAAGTTAAATTAATTTCAATAATTACCGAAGTTTCGGTTAAAGCAATTCTACCAATTAAATGTGAAAGGTGAAGCAAATGTTTTATAAAAATAATAGGATTGGTTTTCTTCCGGAAAACATTTGAAATGCAAAAACAACTGCTGAGGCTCTTCTAGCCTAGCACAAGATTCAGATAATTTCACATTGTCCCATTTATACCAATCAGATACCCTGATCCTTTCTCGGTCATAAAACGCAACGTAGGAGCAACATCTAATACTTTGACATTGTTGAGAAGGCGCTACCCAGTATATCTGAGTTATTTGATTATGATGCAATTTTGCGCTTGTGCGATGGCAATATCACGTCCGAACCGGGAAAATATTATTTTGATACCTGCAATATTTTGCAGTGACTTTTTGAAAAGAGCTAAACAGTCAAAATAACGAACGTGGGTAAAATTGGTTCTGCAGAAAAGAACGTCACAAATACTGTCCAAATCGCAAAACATTATTTCACAACAAACATAATCTTGCTCCCACCACTCCTTTTTGCATTTAAGGGACCAAACGTCCAAAATTCGGGAGTAAATGCAAGAGCACAAATAAGCCATGTAGTCTAAAACACCTGACAAGTAGCCCATAGGCAACGCTCACTTGAATAAAAGTCACATCTTTGGCTTAAGTTGCTGCATGTAGCATTCGAAAGCAACAAAAATTACGCCTATTTTTTTTAGTCAAAAGTAACCAATATGTCAAATAAGAACAAAAACACGTAGACCAAGTATCGTAGCCAAGTAAATGTGTGAATCGCATTGAGATAAAAAAATTCTGAATGACTAACAAACCTCCGGTTAATTGTTTCTGTTGTTGAAAAATATACAACATTCCAAAAAAGACAATCATCAAGTTGGAGGAAATTTGCTCAAAATCCAAGTGAAAAAATTACTTTCAAAAATGGATAAATTAAACAAACCACACACTTTTGAAATAGTAATTTTTGCAAGAACAACACAAACACGAATCGATTGGAAAGAGCAGATTTTGACAAGATCAACAATATAACATTCAAAGAAGGTTTTCTATTTGTGCAAAAGTAGAGAAAACAAAAACAAGAAAAGGTTGTGCTGAAAACAACAAAAAATGTTAAAAAATGAAGAAAGTTTGTGTTCCAAAACCACCACAAAATCATAATTTTCAACCAGAAAGAACATAAACTTTTCACTGATATTTCTTTGACTTTTCAATGAAGCCAATCGACGTGGAAATGTAAGATGTGGTTTAAAAATATTGAATATGTTATTCCATTGTTGTTACACCCGTTTACGTCCGCAGAAGCCTCCCATATAGTGGCTTTTGAGGTTATTATCGGCCAAACTAGTTTTTGGGGGAACATTACTCTTCTGTTGGGAAACGATTTTTGTTAGATCTTCTGAAAAATTGATCTTTTGGTTTTCAAGTTTTTCCATTTGAAAATATTTCCAATAAAAAATGGGAAAATCCAATGAAAAAACGGCAAATTTTTTTAAAAATTTTGCAAATATTTGTCAATTTTGGTTAAAAATTTCCATAACCATTTTCTTCTTAACAACAAACCAAGGAATTTTTTTGCACAAACAAACGTCTGGAATCAACGCTGGAAGGGAAACAGTACATTGCGAAGGAGCGGAACCGACTGAAGCTTCACTAATTATAAACGTGCTGGTAGAAGCCAGTAGGCTCTGTTTCAACTACGGTCTTTACACACCGAAAACCCACTTGCCTGTCCAGACTTCAGCTCGGGGCTAATGGATGGGTGCAAGCAAACTAGTCTCCCCCTGTGCTGCCGCTGACTAGCAATCAATGCAGCATTTACTGCAAAAATAGTCGTGTTGCACACCGAGCAAACAAGCGGAAATGGGCCCCAGAGAACATTCGTGACATTCCGAAAGGTACAAAAACCTACTGTAATGAAACTGAACTATCCATTCCCCACAATTTTTATACATCAATTAGTAAACGTCGTAACACGTTTGTTTATCTTGCATATATATCGGGCAAAGAATACTTCAACGCAATATACGTAAGCTGCATAATTCATAATCCAATATATGTGAAAAACTGGGTTTTTATATCTTTCATTGAGACGTCTCAGTAATGTCTCCTTTGTATCAAAAGAACGCATATTTGAAATGCCTTCCTAACAATTCTTGAAAAACTTCCCTCAACATTTTTGTATTTTCTCCGTATGTCTACTCTGATGCAACAGAGTTTACTCTGATGCAACAGGAGGCAATGTTTTTCAAAAATCTCTTTTTAATGTTTTTTACTTCTTTTTCATTGTGCCATTCGTGAACTACTCTTCGGCACGATGTGCTTACAAACAATGCTTCATCTTCAAAGGATTCGTGAAAAAACTTAAAAGGACGCGTCGGACCCATCCTGAACAACTTACTCAAGATAGCTTACCACTGCGCTAACGCATACCACATTTCATGCAATTAAGATCCAACTTACAGTACAACTGGACACAAATCGCGATAAAACACTCTGTAATGTTTTTGGTTTCACATATGAGGGCAAAAAATATTTTTATTAGCTGAAACTTATAACGAAAAAAATTCTCTTTGGGTGAAACATTCAGAGACACATTGTGTCATTGTGTGAACGATTCAGCAGCACGATATTTTATTGTGCAAAGCATTCAGTAATACATGGATTTATTGTGTAGGAAATTCAGTGACAAATTGTTGGATTGTGCAAAACATTCAGCGGCACACTGTTATGATGCGTTAAAGTTTTAGCAACGCATTGTTACGTTGGGAAAAACATTCAACGTGACATTGTTTAATTGGAAAAATCATCCTGGACATATTTTTTCATTGTGTAAAAAATTGAGGACACATTGTTTTGTTGTGTGGGAAATTCTGTGATTCATTACTTCAGTCTCTAAAACATTCAGTAACTTATTTCCTTCCATAAACCATTCACACATATACTCCTCTTGCATTGGTAAGCATGCACAGATACACTGCGTGTTCGGATAAAAATTTAATGACACAGTTTTCTCTTTTGGAAGCATTAAGCCACACTTCAGTGGGTAAATCATTCATCGACACAGAAGTTCATTGGGTGAAACATTCAGCGGAAAATTGCCACATTGGGCAAAATGCCAAAACGGAATGTTCAACCTTTGACTAGTTTAATATGTACTCGTCGCAGGTAAGCAAGCAAAAAATACTCTGCATTCAAGTAGCTTTTGTAGATTTGAACATTTTGACAGTTTTTTCAACAAGTATTTTTCGATGTTGATGAATGGCAAGATCAGATGTCGGCTAGTCGAAATCAGTTGAAGTGATGATTGTCAACTGAGATGCAGCCAATCAGACTTCCAAACGTTTGCTATAAAACCAAATAAAGTCTGTATGCAAATTTAAATATTTTTAATGCCTTTTGTTTCAGATTTGAATCAAAAGATATCGTCGTTGGAGGGAAAATGATGGTAGCTCAAGAAGCAAATCAAGAGCTTGTGTTGACAAACAAACGCCTGGAATCAACAATGGAAGGTAACCAATACATTGTGAATAATAGAAACCAGAAACCAGTGAAATGGTTACCAACATAAGCACATTCACGAAGCATATAGATTTTGTTTGAATTACAGTTTTCCACACAGAAAACATGAAAAAGCTCACTTCTTTGTCCAGCCTCATGCTCGTGGTAATGAATCGGTGCAACGAAACTGTTCGCGCCCTGTGCTACCGTGGACTCGCAATCAATGCAGCATTTACTCCGAAAAGAGCCCACTGAGCAAACAATCGGAGTTGAGCCCCAAGCAACGCTCGTGAAATTCCAGATGAGTTCAAAAAACGAGTATCATCAAACTGAACTATTCGTTATCCACGATTTTTCAATCATCGATTAATCAACGTCAAAACACGCTTGCCTACTTCGCTGCATATCTGACAAGCAATATTGCCCTGACGTAAAAGTGAAAAACATTTTGCCCTTATTAAATGTGAGAAAAGTTTTTTGATATATATTTACACAGTCGCTCCACTTTATTGTGCACCTCGGGATTCACTCCTCCGTACGATGAGTTCACAGACCAATGCTTCATCTTTAAATGAACTGTGTAGCCTAAACCAGAGAAGCGTGCGTCGAGCCCACCCTGCACAATTTACTGGAGATATACATGAAAAAAAGTTCGCAACTGAGCTATCTCAAAAGCAGATGAATCCAGCTTTCTTCGAGCAACCTTCAGCCAAGGGCTGATGCTGATTTTCGACTGAACTGTACCAACCAGATCTCCAAATATTTACTATGTAAACGAAATAAGTCAGGATGCAAATCTCACTAAAATTCTCTTGTCATTTGTTTCAGGTATCGACCAAAAATTGTTTTTGAACAAGAAACATCTGAACTCAACGCAGAAAGGTAAACACTGTTGCAGTACCCGCCTTAGTTGCGAGCTGTGGTGAGCTGACACTCACAGGAGGCTTCAAACACATACACAGCAACCGCTACTGGCCTTATACTTCATCAATTCCGCCCATCAACTTGACTGTAGTCTCTCGTTCCCTACAGTAATTGCAAACGGACCCGTAACAATCAGCGCAAATTTTGTTGTCACAATTCAAGCGGGAAATTCAACAGCGATTGACCATTTGGTGCAATTTTTGAAAATACAACAGAAACAAACTCAGCGATTCTCTCAAGCGCAGCTAAACTACAAAATTATCACATCTCACAAGCATGATGATGGTGCGATGCACTATGTGATTTTAAGATGGCTATTGGTGGCACTGTGCTCAGAATATGTAAATATTCGATGGAAAACAATCCTTCCTGTTGAAAACAATTTGTTGCGTTCAAAGATTATGTAGAACACATGTTCCACGAAATGTTGCGTATATTTTTTATTTGCAATCAAATACTTTGCATTTTCTAAGCAAAATTGTATTCACCCAAATTACCGTTTTCACTTTTACACAGAACCGATTCATGACAGTGAATATGCGTTTTCACTTTGCGCTAAAATTTTTTGCTGGTTTTCTTCAAGGAACATTTGCCATCTCAAATATTTGTCAAGAGAACGCTTTAGAACGTCTTATGGAAAATCATACATCGGGCTTCTACATGATCGTTGTATTACGCGTTGTGTCTCGCTTTGAAAAGGCTAGTAAATTTCGCTGTGTAACGCATGCATTGCATCGCGCTTTGTGAAAGGCGGTAGTAAATTTTACTATTGCTACAGCGTCTTGAATATGAACATGTTCATTACTACCGTCATTTCGCTGGAGCTTCAAATCATTTCTGAGTGAAAGAATGCGTTTTTCAAAGCTGCATTTGGTTGGGATACTCCAGTAGTTACTTCGTACCTTGTTACGTTTTGCTCTGCGGAAGAAGGCCGCTTTTTTGTAAAAAAAATGAGCAGTAAAAATTGCTTTGGCGTCTCCCCGATACGCATTATTTCTTAGATCTCAAACTCAAGAAACAAAGTTAAAAATTCTTTGCAGAAATCAAGGAAGGACTCTTCGCAAAGGTGGGGGAGTCCGGTTTCGTTCATTCATTTTAGTGCTCAATTTTCCTCTGGGAAGGGTCACAAGGAAAACAGCCTTAGGAGGAAGTGCAATCCAGTAAAATTCGCCTATAGCAACGCTTTTTGTCGGTCCCCAGTCAAAGCACCTGAAGTCGCATCGTCGCCTGTTTCGAATATTCAAACATGGCGTGAACTTGTTTCACCTCCTGAAACTCGCCACCAATCGACGAATCGTTCAAATTACAAAAAAGAAACCAACAGCCCCAGCTCGAGGAGTGGAGCCCAGCCGACTAACACTGCCTGTGACACCAAGATAAATTGCATGAGTGTAGACTTTTGTCTATTTCAATTATTCGATGCAACTCTTAACTCTTCTAAAAAATGCTCACAACTAAACACAGTTATGTAAAAACTGATGTGCCGAGCGATTTCTTTCAGTTTTTGGTCTGATAGTTGGAGGTGGTGGAGCGCGTGTTTAGCCCGTGAGATATGCTGTGTATCTGCCTTGGTAACTTTGGCCAGGTAAAGAAAAATAGTGTCATGAACCCTGAACTTAACTAAAGTTAGTGGTCCCACTTGTCACTTGCACATCGAAAAAGTGTTTGCGCAACAAAAGTCTTCTTTTGGTCTTTGTGTGCGTTTTAACGTTTTGCCGCCCGAGTGAATAAAATACTTGTGCAGTGAGAAACTGTTAATACCGCCGGCTCTGATTGATGCGTTGACTTTAGTCTGATAGTTCATTCTCTCATGTCGTCAATTCAGCTGTTAGGTCACAGTATGTGACGACTTTACCCCTGGGTCTTTCATGTGCCAACAGTCCTATTGGGGCAGGTGCTCGCTTAGGGGGTCAGTGGTACTCTCTTTGGGGCTAAAAACGTAACTCCAAAACCAGACCTAACTCGTCCATTTGAGTTCGGTAATGTCACCACTTCGTCGGTCCCCACAGTATTTTTTTGTTCATAATGACAGTTGCAAGCTTTCTTTACAATTTGAAGTGCAAGCTTGACTTTGTGGAGCTATAATGCAAGTCTTTTATTACCAAAAATGAACGCAGCTAAATTAAGCGACCAATCGCTGAACCGTGACCAGGGTCGGATCCAGAGGGGCGATTGGTGCGATTGCACCCCTAACAACCTATCAAAGCAACTTTTGAAGTTTTCAATGGCTTTTCACTTTAAAGCATCGATCGCCGCAACCAAGACATCGCAACGGACACTGTCGTGAGCACAAATTCTAAGCAGCGTATATTGCAGCTGTAACACAAGTATGGTTGTTGTCAGTGTCATTATGAGTAGTTGCTGTGGCATTGTATGTCAAATCACCGCTATCACAATTTATGTCTTTATGGATTTTTGCATGATTCGTATGGCCAGCATGCTTGCGGAGACGGTTAGCGCACTTTCCCAGCGACAAATCCTCTGTGAAAACTTTTTGACACTTTTTAGAATGTCGCAAACCACGCTGCAACAGTGCAAATACCCAGGAAACAGCACAAGCTTACGTTCAAACGATGGTTACCTAAAGGTTGCTCCATACGATTGATACCAAACTCGTGTGAAAAAACGCATGGTAACTACTTTCAACTAAATATGCGCTTTGAAGGTATTGCTACTTTTTAACCGAACTCAAAATAAAAATGTGTTTATTGTACAAATTACTTTGAAAAAATTAACATTTACCGGTCTAAATTACAGAAACTCATTAACGAACGTACAAATAAACTAAAAGCATTCAATAAAATATCGAAGTTGGGGATAATATTCAACCCGATGTCCAACACTCCATTCCCAATATTTTGAATCATCATCACACGAGGAAGCCAGATTCGGCTAACTGCATTTCCGACTCCTGTATTTTGCCGTTTTTCTGCCACTCCTTCATTCAAAATTTTCCTGTGCTTAACCTGTTCCTCCATAATGGCGTGGCAATTCAAATCAGATGGCTCAAGAGCAACACGTCGCCAAACCAAACAATATCGCCTCTTTCATTAATTAATATGTCCATGAATGCCAAATCATTTTATCTTGAAGTCTATCTAGTTCATATATTCAGGGCCGGCCTTAAGCCGATGCAACCGATGCGGCTGCATTGAGCCAGTGGCGGATCCAGGAGGGAGGCAGTTTGGGGCAACTGCCTCCCCCCAAACGTCTGTGGCGCCCCGGTAAAATAGCACCCCTTTGATACAAACTCCCCCCTTTTTGGTGCTTAACTAAGTAGAAAAAGAACTTTAAAAATATTCTAAACAAACAATGCTTTGCGCTTCGTTGAACTTTAAGATTCACGTTCCGGACTTTGACCCAGTCTCTTGTCGATTGGAATCGACAATACTATTCTTTCGTCATAATACTACTGTTCTCTTATTTCTTCACTGCGTGAGAACTGCTTAGCAATTACAAACGCGGTCGCGTTTGTTAGCACAGTTCTGGACTTTCGCTGAGCTGTGCAAATATATTTTTGTTACAAGCTCATTTGTAATGCTTGGTGGTAGCTTTGAAAGGAAAAGCAGCAATGAAAATAAGAATGCAATGGAAAACTTATAATTGACGCACGATTCAGGAAGCTTGCAAACCCAAAAACCAGTTTCAGGTATGCTACCAGTGCAGCAGAGGCGTAACGAGGTTAGATGGCGCCCGGGGCAAGAAGCAACTTCGGCGCTCCCGTTTTGGAACCTGAGGTCTTTCGGAAGCAAATGTACTGCATTGAAGAAAGCAATTGCGATACTGTTGAGATTTTCGACGCACCCTGCAGGGATTCGGCGCCCCCATAGTGATTCGGCTTCCGGGGAATTGTGCCCTTTCCCCCTCGTTACGCCCCTGCAGTGCAGTCCGTGAATCCGGAGTAGATCTGCATGATACCAGGGGCGTAACGAGGTTAGATGGCGTCCGGGGCAAGAACCAAATTTATCGCCCCCATATTTGAATCTGAGGTCTTATGGAAACAAATTTACTGTATTTGAGGAAGCGTTTGTGACATTGTTGGAAATTTTCAGCGCCCCCAGAAGTCATTCGGCGCCCCCATAGTGATTTCGGTACAGAGGGAACTGCTCCCCCTTTGCACCTGCTCGTTGCGACCCTGAATGTTATAGTAGTATTTGCAACATAAAGATAAGTGGATGAGTTTATTTTCGGAAATAATGCGACTGCTTTTACCATAATGCAGCATGTAAAAGGCTATGGCAACGTATGTATGTTAGCAAGCACCTTACCGCTATCTGACAAAAATGTATTGAGTGTGTTTCATGACCGAACATTGTGACCTAACAATGCAATTGTGCAACACCTCAGACCAACACGGAAAACGCAGCGTAGCATAGAATTACTACGTATTAGCACGACGCTCCTCAACAAAACATAGTCCACAGCAGTCAGCTCTAACGCTAAAATATTGGCAAAATACCAGCTATCAGCTTGGTGAAATGAATAGGCTTCACGCGGTCATGACAATTTCAGCTCATTGGTTCAATATTTGCAATCACATTTGAGAGGGAGTACGGCGCCTTTCTCCCTCCCCGGTTGCGGGCCTAGCAACAGTGACGGATCGCCATATGGCAGGGGTGGGAAACGCGTGTTGGGAACAAATACACACCGTGTGAACATGGGCCGTGTATCAGAATTTTTGTCACCCAAAACAGAACTCAAATCGCATCAAAACGAAACTCTTAGTCAAGATACTTAGTCAAGAAACGTATTTCTCGCTCATTCTCCTCGTTTTCTCTTCATATTTTCCTTAGGAAGACAAGGGAAAAAGTTTAAGATAAAATTAATTATTTTTGCGGCCCGCCAACAACATTTCGCAATATATGTGGCCCGTGATAATAAATAGATTCCCTGCCATATGGTTTTGATCCTTTTGTTGGAATTGCAAACCTGTAGACAGCTCACTCGGGCCACGAAAATACAAATTTGGCATGATTAGCAAAATCTTTAACCGACAGCAAAGTGCGTAACTTATTTGTGAAATCATTCGGTGTAAATCAGAAAAATTTGTTTTTGAGCAGAAAACAATCTTCTTTTTTTTTACTGGTAAATGTGGTGTTGCCTGATATTCGCGGTTTTAAATTGGTTATAAGGTGATTCTTACCTGTGTTTGTTGGCCTGGTGAAAAGCATATCCATCGCCTGATCAACAGCATTGGTGATCCCTTTAAGCTTGTTTGGGGAGGGTTCATAGTAGTTTACAATAAATTGGAAAATGACTTTATCGTGGAGACTACAGCTTGAGTTTTCAGGTATTTCCTGTGAATTTAGGGTCTCCTGTCTGCCCCTACTTTTTTTGAACAGTGTCATATATTTTTTATAAACTGGACTAATAAGATTGATATTTTTTTCTTGACATCAGCAGTCCAAAGTTCAAATATATGAAACCAGGGACGCTGGAGCAGCGGTACGGAAGGGGGGCAATAAAATAGTTGAGCGAAGTGGAAACTTATAAAAAAACAAAGAAATCATTGCCAGTTACGCTTGTTTCTGTTCAGCAACAATTTTGACCTCAAAAATAATAACAAAAATTACAGAAAACCATTCCGAGTTTTCTGGGTGGGTGCATAACTTCAATACATCTGTTTCAATTCGATCTTGATAGACAATAAAATTACCTATGACACTATTATGAAAAGGCACATCCGCCCCATCGCTTCCCATTCGTAAGGGCAGGTATCTGGGCATGTGATTTGTCTATTTGTCCCGTGGAAGCACTGTTGGGTGCAAGAGCGAGAGCATTGGAGCATAAAGGGAGAGTGTTGGAGAAAGAGAAAAGCTGCAGACTGTACTGCAGCAGCCTTATCCAATGGTTCATGCTGGTAACTTCATTTCGGCTGCTGAAAAAGAGCAACCATCATAAAGTATTCCCGGGCCGCGGTAGAATTGTGACGCATTGGCATTGACGCCTCCGCGGTGACAAGAAGGTTGGAGACCATTGCCTTAGGGTAGATCCTTCAAATATTTATTTTTAGATAAAACATTTTTGGGACACCAACAATGTTCTCAGCTATGTTCAACGTTTGAAAAACAGGGCCATATTCTTCGACCCGCTTCAAAATTTTTATAAATTACGATATAAAGCGATTTTAAACTATTGTGATTCCATGAAAGATTGCATAGTTCGACCAAAAAAATTGTCATCTTTTTAGCCTACAAAAGATAACCACGCTTATGTGATACCCAACAATTGTCACAAAGAACCAGGGGTATTTAACAAGTGAAGAAGTTTTGGCGCTGTCGTATTTGATTCCCCCCCCCCCGAAACGCCTGGTCTGGAGCCGCCACTGCATTGGGCCCCGCGCCATGGTGTTTGGGCAAGTTGCTATATACTCTTTGCGCTTGAGGATTTAGTAGAAATAATTTATGAACCGTAGGTGTAGCCAGGGGGGAGCCAAAGGGGCCATGACCTCCCCAAATTGTTAGAAAATAAAGTCATTTTGTGCTTCGAGAAGCGTTTTTCCAAACAAAATAGTGTTATTCGCCTAATATCAAACATTTTCGCCCTCTGCAAATTTTTTTTTCCCCAAAAAATTTCTGACCTGGCTACGCCACTGTTAGGAGTCTTCATTTTTAGCAAACAATGCTCTCATTTAAAGGAATAATGAATTTCTCTTAATAGGCGTTATTACACATGCTCAGTTCTCATGACAGGGCGTTATATATACGCTCCACCATTTCCAGTGCCGGATTAACAGTATCAAATGTAGCAATTAATACGGGCCCCGCGTTTTTGGTGGCCCCGCGGTCTTCCGCAATAAATCTTATTTATTATATTACATATAAGATATTTTTCAATCAAAGAAATCAGTGTTTTGCGAAATTTGCCGTAAGTAGTAACCAAAGGTTTTCAGTTGAAGGCTGTCTGTGTCCAGATATTCTTGTTTGATTCTTTTTGTACAGTTACGTAACAAAAGGCATAAGGTTGCGGTCACAGTTTTTGCGGCCGACGCCCCTCGCTGGATCCATTAACCTAGCTCAGAGTACCCGTCCACGAGAGACTCGGTGCAAAAACAAGTTATGCTAAACGCGTTATGAATTATAACGTTTATCTTTACTTTACTAGACAGGGTCCTCGAGGCTGGGTCCCATAAGAGACTACTAAACTAAGGCAAATAGTCAATGTCACCAACCCTAGCTGCTGGTGACAGGACCGTTATACCCATTTATGCGGGAATACAGGTTTATTACACATCAAAGTACGAACACACGACCAAAAACCGATGAAGATAAACGCATGAACATGATCCTAACATAATGACCCCCCTTTGTCTGGGATTTTTCTAAGTACAAAAGCATGAAAAATTTGGCCAGGACTTCGTTTCCTGTTTGAGTTTAAAATTCCCTAATTTTTGTTAAAGTCCGAAAACACAGAAAATTTTGACAGGACTCTATTCCCTGGTTAAATCTGACATGTCAGAATATTTTCAAAGTCCAAAGTTAAGTAAAATTTTGACAGAACTTCATTACTTCACAAAGTTACGGAGCTTTCTGACAGAATCTAGCTATAATATCAGCATACATCCCTAACTAAATGCAGACTTGGTCAAATCGTACCGAAACCTTCGTGCCTGGAAGGCCGGCAAAATTTCAGACTATGCTCCCTTGAGCGTTGGCTACAAGGCGGTCCTGGTTCACGAATTTGCCAGGCCCCCCAAGTTCGCCCTTCGGTTGAAAATTCAAAGTAAATTCTCAGCCTTCTGTTCTCCCAGGAGCTAGGCTTATAATACCTTATTCCGAACCTGGTCGAAACGTTATTTCTTGGTTTGTTTATTTTGGGCATTTTGTTTTTGCGTAGTCTTGTGTCCCTACTTTCTCACTCAAGTTACTTTATCTTTGATTGGAACTTTGACCTAAGCTCCAAAATAGTCATCTGGTTTTATTTCTTTTTGCTCGGAACTATGATCCGAATTTCTCTCTCGGCTCCTTTTCGGAGAAGCTTTTAGTTATCTTTTTGATTGGAACTTGGACCCGACACTTTTTCTCGGCTCCTTCTCGGAGAAGCCTTTGGGTATCTTTTTGATTGGAACTGCAATCTGATGACATAATGCAATGTACACAACACTTGGGAGAACTTCCCATGTTCTCCTTATAGAGTGTCTTATGCGAATTTGCACAACTCCTGCCTTCGCAAACGCGACAGCTGACACTGCAAGTGTCTATACGACAGGTGCACTCTCTTCCTGCATGTCATGGGAACAACATTAAATGGGTTTCCCATTCTTGTCACTTGTCAATAGTTCGTTTCTTTGTTAAGTCTCCCTTTTCGTTTGTTGCCCCAAGGCCTCTATATTCGTTGAGTTGCTTTGGCTTTGATTGAGTTTTCATTATTGCTTTTGCGTGGTTTCAGTATGGTACCATTGTACATTTGTCAAGGTGTTTCTCGCCTTATTTCATAATGAATCTTTCTATCCCTAACCATGGTTCCTAATTTATTGTGGCTTCTGCTCCGTAATATATGAAGATAACAGTTAGTAATGAAAAAGGTTAGTAATTTCATTCACACATAAGGTTTTCTGTAACATTTCATTGCTGTGTTGCAAACAGCCCAGACAGTTATTTTCTTCAGTTCTTTCCGAATTGTCAGAGGAGTACTTTTTCGCCGTACATAATTGTCTTTGTCTTGAAGGTAATGTTGGGGTTAATTTTAACCACAACACAGTGTTGCCATTTTAGCTGGTTTGCTGCTAAATCTAGCAGAATTTTCTCACTGTTAGCTGTAAAATTTCCAATCTACCAGTTAGCTGACTTTTTAGCATGATTTTACCAACCGTTTGGCAAATTTAGCAGGTAACAAATTCCTGTTTCAACAGTTTTTCAAGATGAAAACGTTTACCCCTTCATCAAAAAATATACTTCTCTTCTTTATGGCGTTTTTAATTGGGTAACACCATGAAAAACCACAACTAGCTGCCTGTAATTATTTGGAATTTTTTATGATGCAACGAAGCTGCTTCAAGCAGATTTTTGTATCATAATATCAAGTAATTAGGTAGCTTGGGGAAGCTTAAATGATTTGCTTGTGTGCTTAGTGAGCGTGTTAGGTCAAATGACAACATTGGCAGAATATGTTTTTGTCCCACGACAAGATATTTCCAAGTGGTTTACACCAGTAAGTATAGTAATGTGTGGTAAAAAACGTCCTGGTAATCCAAAGCTGCCAAAAGTTTCGACATATATGGTTGCAAGATTGAGAACTTAAAAGTTGGCTCAATGCCTACTGCCTATCCTACTGATTCAAGAAAAGCCTTTTTCGAAGTTTGCAATAATGCAGTAATAGCGAAACCCTGAGCTTGAAAGGCATATCTGGTCGCAAAAGCACTCAGTTAAGACAAAAAAACTTTTTGCGTGCCGCTGATGTAACACAAATTTTTAAGTTACAAAGACCAGATTTAGAAAGTTGTAGGGCTGAAGATATGCTCAGATCGTTTATCGCTGAGCATTGTTCTACTGCAGGGGTGGGCAAATAGCGGCCCGTGGGCCAAATGTGGCCCACCACAGCGTTTTCAATGGCCGCGGAAGCATTCACAAAAATCTTCAAATCTAAAATATTCACCAACTCAACACAGCAAACGTTAGTGCTGAGGCTAACGTGAACCTAGATTTGTTTCTATTTCCAGAGGTTACGGCCCTCCGCTGATCGCGGCCTTCTCAAAATGGCCCAGAAGCCAAAATAATTGCCCATCCCTGTTCTACTGTATAAAATCTTGCAACGATTTGAAAGAGATCGTCAAGAACTGTGCGTCATACAAAAAAAACGAGGTAAGCTGCAGTTACGTTGCTCAGAAGGTTGACTGGAAGAGCACTGTGGTGGTCAAAATAGTCAGTGCCGTATCAGCCCAACTCTGCCACCCAAAATGCCTACAAGGGCCCCCTAATGGTGATTTATAAAAAAAAGTTATGTTATGCTACATCTGGAGGCCGAATGGCCCTAAAAACAATATATTCTAATTGCAGACACAATGTTGGCAGAACCAGGCCTGTAGCCAGGTTTTAAGGTTTGGTGGGGCAAAATACATTTTCAGGGGGGAAGATTTTAATATTTATCATATATTTGAAACAAATTTTTCTGAGCACAACAAATTTGGGGGGCACAAAAAGGATTTGGGGTAACTGCCCCCGAATGCCCCACCGTGTCTGCGGGCCTGGGAAAAACCATTGCCAGAAAGTCTTCCACTGGGGGCCTTCATGTTTGTGCAGGGAGGCTAGACATTCGCAAATTTATTTTTAATTCACAACATGAACAGCATTTGCAGGTTGTGCAAATTACTTACAAAGATTTTCCCGCAAATACGCATAATAGGCTCGTAGTTTCCTACTAAAATTTTTTTAAGCAGCTTAACAAAAGGATTTGGGTCGGAAATCATTGTCATTTAATTGACGGCGATTATTTAGAGATGTCGTAATGAAATGCAGATGTAAAAAAAATTTGCAGGAAAGCAGAATCAATCCTATCGTTCAGTTATGAAAACATTATTACCGAAGGAGAAAACATGAAGCCGGTCAAAGCATGTGCGCCGCGATGAACGTTTTCTTTCATTAGAGCAAATTGATAAACTTTACCATGAGCTTTAAGTGAAATATGCTTATAAAGCGTGCGCATTGGGCTTTTTACTTGGCGAAATAAGCATGCATAAACCTTGCTGATGTCTGGACTGTTAATCTCCTGGTGCATGGCACATGCTTAGTTTGATAATATTTTGTATCTCAAATCATCTATAAATGTTAATAAATATAGACTAAGGCCTACGTAGACGCAACGGTTAACATCCTTAACCCACGAACTGCACTATTCTGTTTTGGGAAACCCCAAAATTAGACTCTTCTAACTACACAATTAACTCCATCTGGCTGTGTGAACAGCAGGTTGCGCAAATGTGTCCCTTGGTGGTAAGCACCAAAGGTATCTTGCTGCTATGCAGTACAAAATAAGAGAAGACTACCTAGGTTAGGCATAGTAGCCCACATTTTTTTACAACAATCACTGACCAAAATACGTTGATTAAGTGGAAATCTGTCTGCTGGATGTATACAACTAGGCATGTAGGCAGGGCCGGATAAATGAACGCGAGGCCCATCAGGGAAAACTCCTGACCGCGAGGCCCCCGACACGCTTAGCGCAAGTGCGCAGTTCGCTCCTTTGCCAGCAGAGGCAGGGTGCGCTTGCGAAACGTGTTAGCGGATTGTTGTACACTTGGTCTTTATTCCGTAACAATAACACGACAATAAATCTACAAATGTTCACTTCAAGTTATGGGAGTAGGTGTTTTGTCGCATGGGACCAGGGCTCCCACTGAGGGTTTTTTCCATCCAGATTTTTTTTAGTCGACTTGTTTGTCTATGAAAAATCGCGTGATATCTGTATTTTTTGAAGTGATAAACTCATCAACAACTTCAATGCGTTCAGTAATTCAGTAATATAAAGATACCTCTACATTACAGCGTTTACATGCGTACACCAGGTGAGAACGTACGCATATCGGATGAAGCAGAACGTGTTCAATCGGTTTCGTATTGTCATATAAGATCATTGTCACTTGTCAGGGTTATATACAGTGGTGTTTTTAAGGGAAGGCAAGCGAGGCACTTGCCTCGCGCCCTCCTTTGCAACTGTAATGTGTAAAGTAGCCTACCTTGCTTTCAAAGAGGCCCAACAGCAATTGCAATGTATACGTGGGCTACTTTGCTTTCAAAGGGGCCCCCAACAGCAGTTGTAATGTGTAAATACCTTGCTTTCAAAGGGGCCTAAAGAAACTATGATGCACGTTTCCTTCAATGGGCCCCCTAACTACAATTATTTCTAATGCTTCATATTTCAATTTTGGGATCGAAGCTTTCTCTGGAGTGCTAAGTGGTGATGGGACTGGAATTTTTGGCCCCCTGTGACAGCGTGCCCCCCCAATTGGGGGTATGGAGTGCGGCCTATACGGCTCTGAAAATAGGCATCTTACTGATTTTTTAAACAGAATTTCACTGCTTTTAGCAGATTTTAGCTGAAAATTTGTGACAAGACTTCTAGCAGAATCTAGCAGTTTTTTGTGACACCATTTAGCAGATTTATGTCACAGCCATCTGGCAACATTGGGGGGCCAGTAAGTTACACTCAGATTGTCATTTCACGATGCGAACTGGAGAGAGCCTGCAGAGAGTAAAACTAGTAGCACGGATGCCTTGCCCATACTATGTTTTAGCAGGTGTTGAGGTGTTTTTTTAACTTAGGACCCAGCGCTCTTGAAATGCTACGGGCCCCGCGCTACCTTATTCCGGCACTGACCATTTCCCACTCATTATGGTTGGGATTTCATTGTTAGTAGTACCAGTTAAGACTGCAGTGGGCTTCCGCCTTACAGTTATTGCAAACAAGGTGTGTAGTGATTCAGATCGCAACATGTCGAGACGAGTGTCTGTCGTATTTAAAACTTTGATGACAGTTCTTCTAAAGCAACGTTGTTCAGTTCTCGAAGGACCCTGTTTTGAAACGTTGTTGGTTGGTTGCGGGTCATCTGCATTTTGACCAAGGCCTGAAATTTCGCTTCATGGCAGATTTAACATAGATTACATGTTTAAATATTTTGACAAAATAAAATTAACTCGACGACATTAACAAAAATGAGAAAAGATGAAAGGTTGACCCATAGACGTAGACCTTGTTTGGTGCAGTTCAACCAACAGCAATAGATGTTCCATTTTGGATTTTTTGGCTTGGTTTGTACTAGACACCGAAGCGTGTCATCTTGTCTGAGCAGTCAGTCAATAGCTGATGAGCAGCAACGCTACTTGTGCCAAAACTGTTGTTGGCCGTTATTCTGAAACAACTGGAAGCTGGGGCCTTCGCTTTGAGAAAAATGTACAGTGTGCTGCGATTTGATTACAAATTTTATATTCACTGTGCCCCAAAACTTCATCATTTGTGGCAGCCAAAACTCTTTTATAATATAATATAATAATATCGCAATCCACATAAAACGGTGGCTATGCCTCTGTGGATTACTGCTGGAGGCAATATTACCCACAGGTCGGAAACTATAGCTCGTAGGAAGTTGCCAAGATAAAGCTTGAAATCCCATCTAATCGCATTGATATTTTATGCCTTCAAAGGCGAATCAAAACTGATGCAAAAAACCTGCAAAATTGAAAAAAAATTTTATTATATTTGCTGTCTAACAACTTTGTTGAAGTAATTAAATGTTGTTAAGACAAATTATAGACAATCCACATCACAAAAAATGTCGAAAAGAGAGCGTAGGTTGAATCTACGGCAGTGGCAATGAAAAGAGGAAGATAAATCCGATTGAAAATAACATCTCATCTCAGCTCGATTACGATGAGATGATCAGAGACTTTACAAGTATTGAATCTCGCAGGACGTTTCTCTAATCTAAGGCAAATGGTAGCTACTTTCGGTACGCAGAAAAACTGTTTCGTACAGGTACCATTACTTTTAGTTGTCTCTAGGTTCGCAGTGCTTGTTTCGGCTGGCAAGAAATCTTCAAATGAATAAATTATAAAGATTTTTTCACTCGGTAATACGTAGCTACATGTTAGCTAAAATCTTATGCAGACTTTTTGAAATGTACGCAGCTAATTTGCCTTCTTTCCTTTGTCCACACTGTCAACAAAATTGTTCCGCATTATGTCGGTCGTGCAAGTAATTTTATCATTTGCCGCTCCACCAAAATGTCATATGTTTTGCCTGTTTGCGAGCATAAATAGGTAGAAAAACCACTACTGCAAAGTCCAGGAGCATAAAAGTAAAGGACGCTTAAAGCTGCACTGCACCTTAACTACGCAAGGCAAAAATTGTGAATATCATCCTGCACACTCGTTCATGTTTATCATTATATTGGGCGGCTATATGCTTCTATTTCCTCAGTCAAACATGCGCAGTATAAACTGCGTTTGATAAGTTGTTTCTGCATTTGTAACGTGGCAGTTGCAAAATCTTTGTACATTAAACTTCCGATTCATAAAAAACAATTTGGATTGGAGTCAAAGCGCATACATTAAGAATAACTATAAAACTGGGCTTTGCGGGAACTTTGGGAAAATACATGGGTTGCTGTCTTGAGAAGTCTGTTTTTTTCGTGTATTGCGTCATAAACCGAACAGCTGATCGTGCGTCAAGACGTCACCTTTGTCTAAGACCGCGTCAGCGCTTGTGGTTACAGCGAAAGCGAGAAAGGTAACCACAGTTAATGTTAACAGTTTTCTCCAGTCCGTCGTGCTGACTTTCGTGACAGCACGAAAGTGCTGTTCAACTAGAGTGAAGTAATTACATTATAAGTTCAATTCGGTTGTCAGTTCGTTTTGACTGACGTAACTTTGCACTTGAGCTCGCCTCTCCACTGCAGAGTTTCTTTTACAACTTCCGGCTTATTACACTGTCTAATGTCCACCACAGCAGCATGCCTTTTCTGTCTTTTTTCATATTCATATAAGCCGTTTTGGTAAAAATCTCCATTGAAAAGTCGCAGCACGGTTGACTGATCATGATGACGTCGTAACTGAGGGACCCCGCGCCTTCGTCTTGAATTGGGCCCCGCATCTGCTAGGGCCGGCCCTGCATATATTTAAGAAAGTTCTCTCGAGAAGCTTGCCAACATACTACGTTTATCCTTTGTTTTTACTTCTTTTGTGTTGACCATGAGTTTGGGCAACAATGCCTTCTATACGTTAAACAAATTTGCTATATTCGTTTTCATCATGTCAAGATGCCCTCACTACCCTTGGCTCTATTCTTTTCCTTTTTTCAGAGGTTAGCTGACTTGCAGGCCTCGCAGTCATTTCGATTGCCGTCACATTTTTCTTTTTGAATGACCACCTCCAAGCTATTCAAAAAAAAAACTGGTTGATTTGTGAAAAGACCACTAATCCGAGTAAGCTAGAGTCCTTTTTCCGCCACACGTATTGAACACTTAAACCCAGGATGAAAAATTTCCGCAACCCAACAACCATTGATTTACACCAAACAAGAATCATAACGGAATTCGGAAAACGCCCGCTTTCATCGCCACAACCATTCGCTAAATAAATCGCAAAGCGGATCACCGCAGAATTCACACGACCAACGTAAGTTAAAACCTTCGAACCTTCTTAAGCAATGGATTAGCAAAATTCCTACTGTGTCGGAGCTAGCTAAACCCTGAAAAACATTTCCATTCACTGACCTGGACCACGATTTTCAATTTACCAAAATTTGCAAGCTCAGGTAAAATAGGTTATGGAAGGAATGCAAACTGTTGATTTTCGAAACGCTGGACGTGATTGCGCTTCATGCTTTCGTAGCAATTATATTTGCACCTTTAAGTTTTGAGAGTTCAGCAGCACAACACTTTGAAACTTCAGCTGAGTTCGAGAACACAAGGAGCATCAGCATTTCTGGGACGCTGATGTTGTAGATCTTCGGTTTAGGTTGAACGCAGCCGCGTTGAACAGGAAAGTTCCTGCATAGGACGCTACCCTTGACAACACTGTAACTGCAGGTTTGCAAACACTTCTTTCACGCGCAGTTGAATGGGTAATATGTCGCTATATGTGGAAGCATCACGCGTTAAAGCTTAACACAACGTAAATTTAAACAAGGAGCAATAAACTGCCTTTAACAAGTCAAATGTGCTTGCAGCTCGTAAATTTATTGAAAAAAATCAGCATAGACAAGGTACGGACGGAAAGGACGACGAAGATTGCTGAAAATCAAAATCAAGACCAAAAGCAGCATGCAGAGTGAAAGTGATTTAACACCTCTCCTGCAATTAAATGAGAATGCACCAGGAACGTCCGAATGGCTTTTTGATTCCACAAAAATTGCAAAACACGCATGCATGATGCCTGTTGTAATATGACATCACCTGCAAACGCCCGTTTCCAAACTCTCGCAACAAATATGTAACGAATCCTTCATCTATCTCACGTATCTTCATTCCAGTTCGATTTTTCGTAAACACAGCCATCCCGCCGACAAATTTCACGCCTTTATCACGAACAGAATAATCATTAGTTATCACCTTCTTTCCAGTTCGCACATTAATTACCATGTCATCATGCGAGACTCCAGGCAACTCGCTGCCACGAACATCGATATTCAACTGCAGTGGAGCGAATTGAAGCTCCTCCTCCCTGTAGCGAAGAGCGAAGGCAATGGCAACAAAGTCTTCGTATTCTTCAATTGGTAAACAGTGGTATTGGAATGATGTGGCAAATCCATTCTGGTAATGAGCCCAGTACAAGTTACTATAAATGCTATTGAGGGTTGACCGGGCATCGCTCCAAGTGGAAGGCACTTTTGTACAGCTGTTTTCGTTGATCAAAAGTTTGGTGATACGACCAGTCGTTGTACGGGTTTGTTGGGGCATGCGGAAGCTTGGACCCTGGGAAATTTGTTCCAACTTCCAAAAATATCCGGGTTCCTCATCAGCACGCCTAAACAGCGTGATCACAGTAGGTTCATTTTCACACGTATACGTTCCAGCAAAACAATGCGTCTCCTCTGCAGAATCCGTTTCCAGAGCTTGAGTCTCCTCTGCAGAATCCGTTTCCAGAGCTTGAGTCTCCTCTGCAGAATCCGTTTCCAGAGCTTGAGTCTCCTTTGCAGAAGCCGTTTCCAGAGCTTGAGTCGCCTTTGCAGAATCCGTTTCCAGAGCTTGAGTATCCTTTGCAGAATCCGTTTCCAGAGCTTGAGTCTCCTTTGCAGAATCCGTTTCCAGAGCTTGAGTCTCCTTTGCAGAATCCGTTTCCAGAGCTTGAGTCTCCTTTGCAGAATCCGTACCTAATATGCTATGGGATTCCTTTGCAGAATCTGTTTCTAATAAGCTATGAGTCTCCGTTGAAAAATCGCTATCTAATTCTTTTGCCATCTGAAAAAAGAAGAATTCATTATAGCAACGCTAGCTAATCACTACAAAAAAACGGTTTTCCCTATTGTTCGTATTATGTCATAAACATAATGATATGCTTTTAATTTTCCTTGCCAGTTGATCGCACTGAACTCATCGCATTTGACTTTTGAATTACAAAACATTTTGCTTGTCCCGCTTTGCGTTTGAATGGGTTTAAAACATTGAATGGACTTCACCTTCTAACACAGAAATCAGATATTGCCAGTAAACAACTTCATTTTAAAGAGACAAAAAGGCGAAATATATGTACTATAAGATCTTAACGTCTGAGTCTTTGCTGAGAAAGGATTTCTTTCGATAGACAATCTACCTCATACATACGATTTTTAGCAATTTCTTAAAGCATGCACGCGTTTCATTATTAAAGTTAACTCACTGTATTATCCTCGTCGCGAAAACTCGAACTCATTTTCGACCTCGACCAGCAAAATCTGTGGTAAAGGGTACAGCAACGGCTTTAAACTTCTTATGGAAAGGCTCTTTCAGAGAAAAATCAGCAACGTGTCATCAACATACCTGCCTTTCTCCTTGAGGCCAATCTCTTTCTTAATCGGGTTCCGATCAATTTGATCTCAGGTCTTCAAAAATCACTTGAAAAACACGAGCAATGAAAATTGCTTCGAAAAATCACCAATAAATTACACAAAACGTCTCCATTTTTTTAAGTTATGTTTATTTGTTCTACGTTTCACCATTTGGGAAAACAATTTTCTTTTCACTTTGAACCAACTGCTTACTGGATAGTACAATCTTTGATTCATTGGAAAATGTACGCATGTGAACACAAAAATTTTGTAAGCGAAAGTAAAATTACATTAATAAACATTTGAAACTGAACGTCATTTACAATGCTTTGATTCAACAGATTACACTAACATTTCAAAATCTACGCAGGAAAACACGCTCAGACCTAGATATTTCGGGTTCGTGTGGCAACGTTTGAAACGGAAATGTCTAAACAACTATCCAGCCTTCTCTGTAGGGGAGAAATGTTGGTATGCACTGCTGTGCGCTTGATTCTATTCTGTACTTGTCAACTGCAAATTGTTTGTCGGGCGCTCAACTAAGAAAAAGTAACGTCTGTTCCCTCAATAGAATTGTTTTTTTTTTGCTTATATTTTGTGTCAGAAACTGTTTTCGACGATACGAATTAGTGGACGTTTGCTGCGTCGTTTATGACAACAAATGTTTGCGATGATCATTTTCCGTTTTATATGCTTTCTGATTCTGCCATTGCTAAGGTATAGCCGAAAGCAAATAACAATTAAACGTACTTGAAACGTAGTTCCTGTCCGTCAGAGCTCAAACAACCACGGTTTCACAACTTTGAATTGTTGATGAATAAATGTATGTCGCCAATCCAGGTGATCCATTGTACGTATCCTTAACACGTCTTAACTGTGCGAACTTGAAACAATCAGCACGTTTCCAGATCATGCTGTATTCCTCATCTTAAGCATTCATTCATTTTCGTGCATGCATTTCCTCTGAACAGGATCTTAGGAACGCAGCTCTTTGCGAACTCGATATACCTGACCCTCGACAATGACCTCTGTTAACCCCGTTGGTTCCACACCAAGACGGGACCAAGCAAGGTCGGAAATGTCGTCACGCGGCTCACGCCACCAACCAAGTGACGTGCGGTGAGGTTCGTGGCTGGGGAGGCACTGTCTCTTTCAAAATTAAATTTGCGAGTATATGAATTGATTGGAGTAGCATAAATTCATCACTCAACTGGATACTTGCAGAATGACTGTTGCTATACTTTCTATCACATATCATCATTTTTTACACTCACGTAGACACAGAGGCGATTCTAGATTTTACAAAAGGTAAAATCTTAGAGGACCAAACAGAAGTGACTTATCACCTGCTTATTTAACTGCTTTATTAAAATGTTAGAAGAGACTTATAACTTATACATACGTCTAAAATGCATACAGCGATCCAATCGACATTGCAGGTCATCAGTATGCTCGGCAGTTGCAGAAAGCTTCAATGAAGTTATCTAAATTAAAAACACGACTGGGCGCAATGCTGCAGATTAACGCCGCTCACTAGCGCGGAAAAACACACACCTAATGCAATTCCTCCTTCCCCATCTAAAATTAAATCGAACCCGGGATTCAACGCACTGGCGAAGGAAACACAAAACACGATCGACACGAAGCACACAAAACGCCCGACTCACTACAAGGATGCGAATACGATGCGGCCAAAACAAGCAATTAGAAGCAACACGGAGCACATCTGCACGACTATGTTCATCCGTAGCCGTATCTTAAGCGTCCTTCCCTTTGTTACTACAAGATGACCGCCTCAGACGGACAGCATCACCGAGTGCTTCATTGATCACCAAATGCATATCCCGGCTTGGAAGCTTGAATGGACCACCTTTGTCCAGCGGTCTCCAAAGTTCGGCCCGCGGGCCAGACCGGCCCGCGAAGGGTTCCGATCCGACCCGCGAGCTTTCCTAGGAGTGATTAGTATTTTAACAATTTCGTGTAAATAAATGAATGCAGCTAGATCAGGGGTGTAGCCGGGACGGAAAGGTGTGGGAACGGCGTTCTCACACCGTTTTACGTTTTGCTTTAAAATGAGTTTGAAGCTGTTTCAAGATGGCTATTTTTTTAGTGCGTTCCCGCACCTTTTGGTTTGCACTACATCCTTGCTTAAGATGTAATTACACAAAAAGCATTTGCTGTAATTGTGAATTTTATCTCGACAGGTTTTAGAAACCAAAACAAATCAAGCTTTCTGCTTTGATCAAAACTTCAACTGCAAAAGTTGTTGAATTTACTTGAAATGTGTGAAAAAGAGGTGTTTTACCTTGGATCTCGACCAGCGTGGTCCAACTACTTATGACCTACGGGCCATTTTACAAAAACGTGACAACTTGCAGGCCACTTCCAACATAGTAATTCACTGTATAAAACAACAGATTCGCAACATTTGAAACCAAAAAGCGGAAGATACGTAGGTTGCAAGTTGGTCAGTCGTATGACGCTTCCTCGGTCATGTCCAGACGATTGTGGTATTTACTTACTACGCGTGTGCAGTAGTTGGCAGAAACCTTGCTCAGCAAAGTATATCGTGGGAAAGGTCAGTAATAATTGCTTAACCTTCCTCCAAAGTTCTGGAAACCGCCCACTGCTCTTAATCCAAAAATTTGACCACCCGCTTATATGAAATATAGCACGGGATTCATCGTCGCTTTGGATGTCGATGGCACGTTCCTGGATGGTGCAATCGCATTCGTCTATGCTAGCTAGCAGGCAAAAAGCTATTTTACCCAGTAACTTTTTATGCAATGTAACTTTCGGCATGAGCTTCACAACAGAATGACTTCATAGCAAGCCTCAAACAGCAGGTGGCGAAATGGATTTTTGGACTCCTCAGTTCAGCTAAGATTGGGTGTTTGGATTTACTCGCCGGTCTAAGTTACTCCTTTCCTATCCCAGCCCATTGTTCTGCTCTACTCTGACAAAAGTCCGATGAACACAGTACAGCTATATCCACAGTACAGCAAAACACTCGAACTGAATCAAAAACAGGATGAAAAGCACGTTTTGAAGCTTACGGCTAGCTGCTAATAGTTGTAGACGGGTTTCTAGGTCATAAAGAGTCTAGATAGCCGCATTTAATTACATCCGTAAAGTCACTACATGGGTTCTATCTTGGATGTAATAAGGACGACATTCACGAATCAAAGTTCGCTTGGTGTCCCTAAGGTTTCTATCTGCCTGGCTAAAGTATATCATTAAAACAGACTATTAAAGTTATTTTGAATTCTTTTTTATTTCACGGAATTATGCACACACAAAAATATATATTGAAACTCACCAATTGATTTTAGTAGAAATCAACTTGAAAGCACTCTTGAATCAGAGAAACAGACACAGTTATTTCAATGGTTGACCAAACTTACAGACATCAAGTTTACATGTTATCTGACTTTTACTCAGAGTCTTTTCATTCAGACATTAATCTAAGAAAGGACGTATCCTGTTCAGTGTACATGTTTTAGTACACGGCTAAATCGTGACAGGGTTTCTCGAAATCAAGAAAAAGGTTCTTAGTTTTGGTTTCCGTGAGTTTTGTTACATAGGGGGGTCTTTGTGCTAACAGTGTTTAACTTGTTTTAAACTTGTCAAATATGGTGACAGGGGTTTGCTACTTAATTTAATTTAATTTATTTGTTTGTTAGCAGACACGAAGTCCATAGTATGAACACACACACTCTGCAGAACGCAGGTTGATAAAAACAGACAAAACAGAACGTAGTACACAAGACATTGAAGCCGGCGAAATCACAGGGTTACAGACACTTTTTGCAACTGCATTGAAGACAGAACCATAGGGTTACAGACACATTCTTAACACTATTGTTAGCTAAAACGTAACACTTGTTAC
>Ga0210059_1002289_pt1 | contig 29869 bp, 29 predicted proteins | sample Ectturendosymbi2_FD_188042 | JGI IMG/M metagenome (GOLD analysis project Ga0210059, IMG submission 188042) | Ecteinascidia turbinata endosymbiont from Florida, USA - Sample 2 (SPAdes) (version 2) | ecosystem: Host-associated > Tunicates > Ascidians > Unclassified | place: Key West, Florida...
GTTGGCCAATGAGACTGAGTGGTTATCACCGGTTATGATTCCGTTTTTTTGTATGTACAATTGGTCTCCATATTGAGTGACCACATTGTTCAGGCAAATTTTGTTCAGTTCGACGATGATTTTACGTGCCTTGGCGCTGTAGTCGGAATGCTTCTCCAATGCACATTCAAAGAGCTTTTGTCACAGTGTCTCTATACAAACTGGGGTAAAGTGCTTTCACATCTGCCGCTACAATGTAAAACACTGGTTTTTGCTTTGCATTTTCTAGTTTTTTTGTAAGGCGCTCTTTAAGCAGGTCACCAATGTACTGACGACTGTCTTGACAAAATTCGTTCGGGCTGTTTTTGCAAAATTTTGTTCTGATAGGTTTCAGTATGAATTCAGTAATGCGTGAGGTGCTAATGTTCCCAGCAGATTGCAGCAGGCGCACCGGTATTTCCTTTATCAACGTTGAACAAATTCTCAGGAGTTAGCTTGTGTGTCTTGAAAAGCGGGTAAGCGTACGCTGGTGTGTTGCAGCGAAAATATTTTGCTGATGCACCACTGATCTTGCGGTACGCGTTGTTCTTACATTTCATTCCAGTTATGGGTAGTAGCAGTTCATCCTTCAATTCCCCTATAGCCTGGAGTTTAACCACGAGTTCGTTGCAATCTTTTCTCACTTTTTCAAGGTAGGTGTTGCTTCGCCTACAGACACGTCTAATTTTTCGAACTGTTGCAGTTCCCTGGTCACTATAGCGTCGTAGTCGTCGTAAATAAGGATGGCAATTTTCCCGTCTTTATCCGCTCGGCAGATCACAGTTTTCCTTTCTTCTGTTAGTTTAGCCAGTTTGCTAAAACGTTTTCTTTGTTCTTTCGACAAATTGTCATATTACATTATAACAAGCTTGAACTCGTCTCAGCCAGATTCTGACTAATATCCTATTGCCTGAAACATAACCAGTCATATTATATACATAACCAGTCATATTATATACATAACCAGTCATATTATATTATAACAAGCATACATAACCAGTCATATTATATAATAACAAGCTTGAACTCGTCTCAGCCAGATTCTGACTAATATCCTATTGCCTGAAACACAGCAGTACGGACAGACTTAGCCTCTCTTATAGTATGAGGAGGACGAGGTCTTGTAGATACGGCAAGCGACCATTCTTGTTCCGTCACAATGTCTGACTGTCGTGTTGTGTCACATTACCACAGTTTTGGCACAATGCTTGGTGGTGCTGTCGCAACACGAGCCATGCCTGTCATACCCTAGATACGCCACTGAAGCTTAATGGCCTGAATAAAATCTGTGTTTGTGTTTCAGTTTCCGGAAGCGTTTAAGTTAGATATGATTTCTTATGTGTTAGTATTTATCTACATGGTCGCCCTTTATCAGCTCTACGCGAACGGACACATAAACCGGCGGGAAATTCTGCGAAAATCCTTTGTAGCGCTAATGTTCATCAAAGTGTCTATCGTGTAGGTATTTATTGATGATAGATGTGTTACGCAGGAAGACATTCACAACAGTGTTTGAAAGTAAGAAATCATCAGACACAAATAAGACAGTTTCATTGTGAAATTGAAAAAATTTGTAGTGATTTACATCGCTTTTTTCAGTAACTAATGGTTTTATGAACACAACGAAAACTGTAAATGGATCCTTTGCCATGGTTAGCTTCAGATGTGACCTACCTGGCTGATACATGGAACGAATTGGACATAAAGCAAAACCAATCGTGTTTCCGATCGGAATCATTAAAGTCCCTTGAGAGACCACAAAAGCAGATATATCGTCTTGGGACTATTTCAGCCATAACCCGCTAACCGATAGTGCTAAAGAGGTGTTCAAACCCTCTAAAGATGCGGAAAGTCTTCCAGTTTTCGATAAAAATTGGAAAGTTTGGATTTGAGTTTTTTGTGGGTTACGTCGAAATAGGGGTAGGATTATGTCTTTTTGCTTCACTTGATCTGATCCTGAGCGTCAACCGCAAGAAGTAGCTTTGTGCGTGTTTTTTGTAAAAGACACTAGGCGAAAATTCGCATCTACTGAGCCATTGAATGTCTTTCTAGTGTTAGTGGTCAGCACGTTATGAACTAAAAACAACAAAATAAACAATCAACCCCTAGGCAAAGAAAAATTGTTTAATTGTTAATTTTGTGTTGTTTTTCATAACTTGCTCACAACAAACGCTTTTGCGATCCCTAAAGGGTTTTAACCTTTGCGCAGGTGTTTGGGAAAGATTTATGCAATTGCATTGTTTACCTTCTTCTGCTCCGTGCATGTAAAGTGGCTCCGAGTTGGCGTCAGGTGAAGACCACGTCAACCAAGACAACGACGATACAGACAACGATTGAAATAGGACCTTGAAACATAGCAATGCGTGTAACACCAGGCTGATCTGCACTTCCCATGCACAATACCATACCAGAGGAGGATTTGAGCGAAGAAAAAAACATGCGAAGCGAAACCGAAACTGTTGGTTTTGTAAAAAGACGAAATCAACCGAGACGTTTCATGAAGAGCGAATAACTTTTTTAGCCATTTGCAAATGGATGATACAGGAAATGAGTGTTGTGTTGTTGATTTATTTTTGACGAGCGTTTAAATAAATGTAGCCTTTTCAAGTCCTTTATAGTTATAGTGATTCAATTCCCGGTCTGGGAACCATTTTATGGTAGCGGGTGAAACTTGGGAAGTTTGTTTACGGCTGTTCGTCCATCCTATCGTTTCAACCCTAGCTGACATTTCTTTCTGAAGAGTCTGTTGTTTTACCAGTTTAGAAACATCATAACTTACCAAGGTTTCCTTGGACGTGCAACCTCGTCGGCGATAGTTAAGGTAAAACTTGTCGCGTCTCGATGCGAACGTTTTTTCTGGTTTCGCAACCAGCACGTAATGTCCTCGTTCAATCAAACGGTATTCCCAGCCGCATTGCACCCACATAAGGTAAATGATTACAGTAAACAGCCCGCATGGTAGGCCAAAGTAAAGCACTTGCGGCCGCTACAGAATTTCCTATAAGTTTGAAATGTGCTGTACATCAAACAGATAGATAGATGGATTTATTTGGCGTTGCTGGATTACTTGCGATAGACGTACTCTCAAAAACAGCAAAAACGGACGGGAACTGAAAATCAGAGGTTATCTAGTCAGGTGCCCTGTAAATTAGGTGATATTGATAAGGGTTGTACCGACCGCAGGATATGCTGTAGCAGTCCGATATATAGGTTGCGGGATTAATGGCAAAATTGTGAAGAGGTTGTCATAGACCGCAAGGTTCCAGACGAAGAGGAAAAGAAAAACCCAACAAAAAAGAAATCCCTTCGGGTTGCCATAACCCTTTTTTGATCCACGGACACCCATTATAAAGATAGTTTTGATTATGGCCGTGACGTAAATTCTATGGAGATTTGAGGAGCTCATTTGTGGAGATAATCTTAAGGGTTTGTCTGCTTCTTCTGCAGGTGTTTTTGATATTCTGCAACAAAAACTGGACCCCGGCAGCAACGTATTCACGAACTAATAAGCTGAAAGTAAAACAAATAAAAAAGTAGACCACAAATACACATGCGAGCATTTAATTATGAACATAGGCTGACAGACAGTGGTATTATATTACATAATTTAGGCTAAGAAGATAAGGAGTAGACTTTCGGGGTGATTATTTGGTTGTGAACAAGAGGACATGCGGAAAGCGTTATCATGATTCCTGTAACTTTATATAGTCGAGTTTCAGTATGGTTTTTTGAAGATGATTGTTGGTAGTTCTTTTAGCGAGGAATATATTTGCTGCCAGATTGTTGGGTCTTTAAACTTGATTGATCTTTTTCCATATTGGCAGCAGACTGGATGACAGGATTGGCCAGAAGTAAAACATCTATTTTCGTGGGTGTGCACAGAATTAACAACAGTAAATAGACGGTCAAACGTGTTGGGCATTCTGTTGCTGTGGAAGTTGTGCATAAGTTCAGCGATTTCTAGCTGATATATGTCATGCAGTTTCAATAAATTTGATTGGCCGTAAAGGAGTGTTTCATGGCATCGGTAAGAGCTCCAACTGATGGTCTTAATGATTCTGTTATGGATGGTGTTTAGTCTGTGCAGACCGGTTTTTGGTGCTGAGCCCCAAGCACCAACGACATACTGTAGATGGGAGTATACAAGGCTGAAATATATCATCTTAAGTGCATTTGTGCTCTAGTAGTCTCTAGTTCTACAAAATAAACCTGAATAGCAGGAAAGCTTGTTTTCAAGCTTTGTAATGTGTGTATCCCTGTTTAGATTATGATATAAGTGCATTCCTAGATATTTTGTTTAATTGACTCTATGGATTAAGTTGCTACCGACAGGGCATACTATGGAATGGAATGCAAATCTTCCATCTTCCATACCAGACAAAATCTTCCATACAATTCCATTCCATACCTGAAATCTTCCATTCAATCTTCCATACTTTTCCATACTTAGTGTTAAAATAACGCCCTATTCGAACACCTCTGATAATAAAGGAAATGGGACTGATCCACGCTAGAGGTACATTTAGGAGCGTACGCAGAAAATTTCCGAGGTGGGGTCAAAGTGTCGTCACAATCGTGTGAAGTCACAAATCAAGTTAGGGGAAGTTCCGAAGGCACGACAATTCTAGGTGGTCCGGGGGCATGCCCCCAAGAAAATTTTGCAAAATTACACTTAAAATACGCATTTTTGTGCATTCTGGAAGCAAGTTTTAGTATAATGCTTTTACGAGGCTTAGTAGCCGGTGAGACAGAAAACTGAACTTTTGTTGTCTGAGGCTCATGAAATAAACTTATATGCGTGCTTGGATGTTATAAGTTTTAGACATGTATCGCTTATCGAAGACGCTTATTGAAGTTTGTGGGCTCAAATTTCACGCCAGCCGAAGCTTTTTGCTGGTGTTCATAGTTACCTGTGTTAAGTTACTTAACAGCCACGTGTAGAGCAATTTTGTCAGTGAAAGAATGAAATCGTAAAATGAAAATCAAGGAGAGGAAACGTACCGTAGTCATAAAAAAAGTTGCGTAGTGCGTATATCAGTGACCAGAAAACGTAGTCAGTTTATTTTAAATTGAGGCCCTTGCCCCCCCTTATTTACGCCACTGCCGAATACTGTTTATACATTTTTATATTTTTAGGGTCTGAGGGGGAGGCATGAGGGGGAGGCATGGTACTATTTTGTTCAGCCCAGTAATGAAGCGCACAATATACTTTTGTATAATTCTTCAAGTCAACAAAGTTGATTAGGGATGTGATAAAAGATGAGCAAGCGACCTGACTCAAATTCGTCTCCTTTGCTTTGGACATCAGCATCAGCTGCATAGGGGTAAATTCATGGTCTTTGCCACTAGTATGCTACTAGGCACTTCTCTACTGCACAAGCTGTCCTCTTGGCGTTTCAGTAGCAGATATCTTTTATAAGCAGAAGGCTTGGAGCTCAATTTTGCCTGAGTTTCGCTGTTCTTCAGTCAAAAGCACTTGGTACTCCAAATCAAGGTATGTTGCCGCCAACACTGGTGGAATCATAAGTGACTTTTCACTTTCTTCCATGCGTTCCATTATCATTGTTGCTAGTGGAGTAGAAATATGCTCTTACGATAGCATGGTTAGTTGTCAATGACCTAATGTCTTGCCTGGGGTGAGCACACTCTCTTGAAGTTTTGTAGTGAGTGTGCGTACTGGGGTCAAAGACTCCACAGTTGTTTCACTCATGTTGGCTTTAGAGGGCTGTTAGTCAAATTTACAAATGTAGTACAAATAACGGTGAAGCTTCACCATCAACCGAAAAAATTATGATCATTGACATGCTTTTTCTTTCCATTATATTTTTACTAAATGCAATGTCTGCAAATTATTGTCGTATTTTAAGCTTATAATTCGAATGTTTTTACGTACAGCAGAAAACAGGGTCAGCTAATGAAGTACAGTAAGTGAACAAAAGCTATGCAAGCTATTTACTTAATAGGTGAAGCTGAATAGGTGAAGCTGCGCGTCGCAATGAAACATTTTACTGCACTGGTGCACAAAGCTAAATTCGCTTTCAACAAGACACTTCACATCACGTTTGAAGTGTGACCTCAAAAGCTGACGTGAGTTACTAAATCTGCTTAGCATACGGTATTGACAGTGGCAACAGAATTCGCTTTAATCAATCTGAGTATGACTAACTTCAACTTACAGAAATGTGACGAAACAGATCTGAAGGAATCTGCCTAAGATTACACAAAGTTTCTGAAACAAAACTAGTCCACTAGTCGCCACGGCCAGTGAGCACGCCTTTATGGCTCGCTTACAAAGAGCAATGATAGTTTTTCTTTCAGTTATTGCACCTCAAAATAATGTACATTATTTTGTCACAGGATGCTAAGACAAGTCTTCGATTACAATGCGCTATTGCTGGCGAGTGGCAATGCCAGCGAGGTAGCTATCTCGTCTTACACAATGGCAGGCTGGCAGCACGGAAGTAAACATGCAGAAGTCTGTTGACAATGTCCCCTGTCCCCATGAGAACAGAATCAGAATAAATGACCTCCTTTTCGCGTCGGCGTTACTGTTTGTGACGGAGATCACGAAGAACGCCCTCAGTTTACGAATTACTGTTCTTGTCGAACTCAGGCTTTGTCTGCTAATATGTTCAATGAAAGAAAAACCGGACTTCACCAACACCATGTCAAAATGTGCAAGTATGGAATTTGTATAGAATATGGAAGATTTCGTTCCATTCCATACATCAAATCTTCCATTCCATACTTGAGCCATTCCATATTCCATACCGATTTTTCCTTCCATTCCATATTCAATTCCATACCATTCCATACCATAGTATGCCCTGGCTACCGATTTGTACTCTAAATGGGAACTCTGCTTCTTGCCTGAGTTAAATATCATGCAGACATGATGCAGTACAATTTATGGCGCAAGAAATTCTCTGGTACCGACTGTAAAGCAAACAAGTTGAACAAGTAAAAAATGTCGTTGCATAAGCACCTTAAATCTTTTCTGTGACGTCGGCTGATTTTTGTATGTGTTTTGCAGCTATCAAGATTAAACACAAAGGCAAACTTAGTGTGAAATATCTTCATATCAGTTCACTTTCACTTAATCTGCCTCTGCGAAACCGCAATGCAGGTTGTTCATCAAAGTAAAGTGATGCACAGAAGTGCGTATTAAAGAGTGAAAGCCGCAATATGAACGCAATACAACATCGTTTTGATTTGGGTACACTTCGTAGTTCACGTCTGCTTTGCGATCCCCAAAATGCATGGGCTGTGCACCGATTCACGAAGGCATACAGGCGATGTAATATTATTGCCGTTGCGTTGCGCATGAGAGCTAAACATAACATGGTTATTTTAATTCTTGTTAGATATCACAAGGACTTTCAACAAGCTGGCACATTCATTGATGTTCGAAAAATTGTACTAGCTGCTACAGATCAAGCAAAGAGAGTAGGTTAGTACAATATAGGAGCTGCTTAAATTCTCTTAGGATGATTTTTGTTAGACTTAACTTCTTTTTTAAGTTTCAACAACTGTAACTTTTATACACTTGAAAATGTAAAACCTCCTGCCTGTGCAATAGGCAAACTTTCCAGCAGTTTGTCATCGGCTTACCGAGATTATTATCGACACATAGCTCTCCCGCGCGCATCTGAAGAGCTTATTTGATTTAGAAGCAAACAGAACGCCCTAGGTTTGCCATCCAGATTTAGTATAGCTCTCCCGCGATGCTTGTTTGATTGATAACATCAAGTTTGATTTAGTTGCTTTGTTACTTAAAGTGCAGAAGGCATGTTAAAGGGTCGTATAAATTATAAATATGACTGTTACACAACAAGATCTTACTCAAACCAAAATCACGTGATTTCAATAATTTTGACGATCGTGGATGACTGGATGCAGAAAGAGCGACAAACAGGTACAGCATAGGTATTAGATGTTGGACGGAAAATAAATGACATGTTGGATCGCAAACCTAGGGCTTCCTGCTTCCTTCACTAAAAATACTGAAGAAGACTGCAGCACAACACTTTTACAAGACGAGTAACTTAACATTCTGCAAATGCAAATGCGAAAAAAAAGATGTGAACAATACATGCACGAAATAATTTTAACTCATTCAAAAATTCGCTTTGTTCTAGACCAGTGGTTTTCAGCCCACCACATTTTGCACAATGCACACCTATTACACAGCTACTGGAGGAATTTTGAGGTAGGCAGTCGGTTTTTATTGCCATGAGAACGAAATCTAGAAGCAGGCTTAATGTGAAAGACGACTTGATCTGTGCATTATCACGTATAGAGCTTCGAATATCTGCTGTTTCTAACAGTAAACATGCTCAGCCTTCGCATTGATTGTAGCGCACGTTATGTTGCTTTTAAAGTTGTTTCCAGTTTTTTTTTATTTCTGCTTTGTGCATGTGCAACAGTTGTCATATTGGAGAAGTTGTATACTTAGTGGGCCACAAATCCTCTTGTTGTTTCTTAATTGTGCTGCATGCCTGAAAAGGTTGAGAACTCCTGCTTTGGACGCTTTGTGTTTTCAAGGTTTCACTTAACAAGGTAAACCGAGGTATATTTTGATAATGGAAAAGGAATGGGAAAATGCAATGAAATGAAAAAATACAGTGAACTGATCTTAGGAAACTTGGACATAGGTTATTCCAATAATCTTCTTTGTTTAGGATATGTTGATGATGTAATTAACTGAACTGTCTTTCCTCGCAAAAGTCAAATGCGGTTTCTTTGTTCGCTTCACAAGAACGAATAAGTCAATTTAGATGTTGTTGAAAATACATATTTAGCATACATACTAAGTATCTTGATATATTATACCTGAAAAGAGCTTTTGCATCTCCTGCTCTTACCTGTAAAAAAAGCTTTAATTCTCGTATTTAGACCTACGAAGAGCTTTAACTCCTTGGTTCCAAAAAAGTTGTGTTTGTTGTGGCGGCAACAGAAAACCTGTACATATTATGAAAATCCTAACGGTTAGCTGCAACAGCAGCAGTTCCAATATTGGAAACCTTTCGTAAGTTTCAAAAACGAATCATACCATTTTTGATCCTAATGAACTGCTCGCATTTTGTTCAACAAGCAGATATTGACCTACTTCAAAAAATTTGCTGCTTTTGAACCATAGGCGTAGCCAGAGGGGATCGAAAGGGGCCATTCCCCCCAACGTTTTGAAAATATAGTCATTTTGTGCTTTGAGAAGCGTTTTTCTAGACAAAATAGTGTTATTCGCCAAAAATCAAACATTTTCCCTCCCCCAATTTTTTGCTCCCCCCAATTTTTGGGCTGGCTACACCACTGTAAAACGTAGAGCATGCTTTTGGAAGGTGAGATCATGATCGAAAATTACCAGAAGTATTTTGAAGCACCATTCCATTTCAATGCTTTGATTTTTTAGTTAGAAACTGTTTTGTCAACAATGCTTGAACAAATGCTTTTGAAGTGGAAAGCTATTTCCTGCTTACTTTCTTTCTTGGCATTACGTGTGTATTTTTATTTTCACTGTAGCTTGCTGCAGCAACTCTTCGAGACGCGAAATCGATTTCCTACTGCAATGCTTTGTGAACAGATTTGGCTGTTTTGCCTTTGTGGTACTTTGTCACTTGAATGTTGATGCGCACAGTCAGAATCCTCGCAGAGTTGTGGAAGCACAGCATCGCAAGCAGATTCCGCGAAAACCCTACTTCACTTGCATTCAAATTTGTTTTGTTAATTTGATCATCCGTACACTGTTTTGAATGATACTTCCGAAAATATCGTAATCAAGAGGAGATACTGGATGGGTGCTAGGGAAAGATTGACGTGCTATGTTGCCATCAGCATAACACCAGTACAACTTTCACTAAGAAAGCAGCCGTGTGGCCCGCGGAGCGGTTAGAGAGGAAATGGGCGTCGCAGACCACTGGCGAGAATCCAAAGGGAATACCACAAACTTTTCTTATAACTTTTCGAAAAATTTGCAATAAAGCGAATACCCTTGTACAGTACTTATTATATTCTATTTGCATTTCTCTAATCTCTAACTCTCTAATTCTAATTCAAAAAGCACTAAGTCAAATACTCTATTTGAATAAGTAAGTAAGTGTATTGTTTTTTTGCGACAAAACAACGGTTCGCAAAGTCAATAGGACACACAGCATTGCGTATAGCATAGGCTAATGTGGAAACTATAGCATTATTTAAAGCAAACCTCTACACAAGCAACTAACAATTACTGTTTCATTTGTCACAAAGAATTGGTGAAAGACCATGAGGTCATCTAGTCTACCAACCCTGCATCTAGTCTACCAACCCTGCCGTGTAGTCTACCAACCCCTTGAATATGATTCAAGGATTGACGATGTGTGTGTTAAGTAAAATGTAGTGTTAAGTAAAATCGACTTCCTATTAAAAGTTGCAGATGTATTCCTTGCTTATCTCACATGTTGAGAGTAATTACCCTTGTACTATTATTCATTCTTACCAGTCTACGCATATATTGTTGTTTTTCACAATCAAAATTTGAAAAAACATCAGTTGTAATCATGTTCAACAACACAAGAGTTATGGTAACAAGACTTTCAAAACGTTGTTGATGACTTGAACCAATATCTTTTGCGGATGCTCACATGCTTCACTTTTGTGTTTCAGTTTCTAGAAACGATCAAGCGTAAGATAATTCCTATACTAATTATATTTATCAGCTTTTCTACGTGTGCGTATTTCTATATGAAAGGATACATTCCAGACAAGAAAATTCTTGTTGTCAAAACTCTTGCAACGCCAGTACTGTTTACAGTTCTTCGCAGGCATGTCAATTATGGTGTGTTGTATAGCAAGGTTTACGCAATGGAAGTTTGAAGGAAAGCAATAATATGACAAAACAAACAAATTTTTTCATGTATTATGTGGAAATCTTCCTTCAAATAGCTATTTGAGTTTAGGATGCATGCAGTCACATCCTGAAAAGATTATTGTCATTTTTATCCCTAAGCGCATGTGATCCAGAAGGTTTATTATTTGCAAAAGTTGAAAGATATAAACACTAGTCGCTTATGTTCGAAACCAACTACTAAAATGTTTGTAAAAAAACGGATCCCATGTTTTTGCAGGAACTTCGGAGAAAACCTTGAAGTGGTATTGTTTTCCGTTATGTTTGGCCTGAACATTGCGAAGTTGCATACTGTGCACCGACAACAGTAGGAAAATGATGCTCAAAACGACCGGTTACAAGAAGAGTGGGACGAGAACAATGAAAGAGAACAGGAATTGCGAACCCCAGACTACATACTCCCTTCTGCAAAATCCAGCATTAGCGGAGGAATGGAGCGAATAAGAAAACATGCAACGCCCAGATCAAGCTTCTAGTCATGCATAAAGATATCATAAAATAAGACGTTTCAAGAAGCGGAGATGAATATTCTCGTTTGACTGTTGGAAATGCTTTTCGTTTTTGAATAAAGACAGACACTTACGGCCATATTTTCTGTCTTATTATTTATTTTTTAAATTGCAACAGTATTTCTGAAACCTGTTAATTATTTTTCGTAAAAAATTCGCTTTGATCATTGTCATTTCCAAGCTTTCCAATCTTTTTCTCTTCGCGCAGCAAAATAACAGGTTGTTTTAACAAAGTTTGCTGCATCAAACACCTAAGTGCGTTAAGTAGTTTTACCGTCGTTAACTTGACACAAGGACCGTGTCTTATCAAATACTGCAGAACAGTTCACAGATCACTACCTATTTTTTACTTGAAATGCATCTAACAAACAATCACCAGTCTATTTTATTGGTAATACATTCAAAACATTGTAATTTAAAAGTATTGACAAACTAAACGTCGTTTAACGCAATGCACCGTTCGTGATGTTTGCACAAGTTTTTCGTCTTTTTAAATACTAAGCTGTAAACTGGTCTGTAAAAGTAAATTACTGTTTTAACAATGGGTTTGATTGCACAGAAGGCCTTCGCAGTCTCGTGTGTTTTTACCAATAGGGAGGATTTTTCATAGCGGTGCGTGTATTTACTGCGTGGTTTTGGCGAGGATTGTCGTTTGTAATTTTCTTTTAGATTTCTTTGTTCTTCTGTGGCATTAATCGTTCACCTTTCGATTTAGACCTTTTCTCGCCAGGTGGTGTCTTCGCACCGACAGAAGCATAGAAGCTGTTTGAGACACAGAGGGAAAAGAATGGAATTTCTATTGGTTGCAAAAAAAGAACTGTAAACGGTTGACCTTGCTTTGCAGTACCAAGTGTCGTGCGAATCGCAAATAAGACAACCTTCTTTTGAGACAAACTACAATGACTTCAACCGACAGTCCTTTATCTTTGTTTTACTATGAGCGACTTTGAGGAAGTGTTCTGATATACACCATTGCAATCCATTGTGAAGTCCAAAGTCCAAAATTGGTTTGAAGTCAAATTATTTGCATGTTTGTAAATCAATAGTTCACGGCTGCACAGCAACCTTGAACTTTCACTTGATTTGTGGTTCGATTCAGAGTCTAATATTTAATACCAGCAAAAATGATTTTTAAAAACAGATCGTAAGAAAAGACGTTTGGTGGTACAGAACTTGAAGATGGCGTGAAGTAGGAGATTCATCCCAAAGCTTTTCGTCTGACACTCTTCAGGGGATATCGTCAGAATGAAGTGGAGATACTACCGAACTGGTTTATATACAGAAAAGAAGAGATCTCATTGGTTAAAGCAGTGGCCAATAAGATAGGGTTTAGGAGATAAGAAAGGCGAGTTGTCCAATGACAACATCTTCAACCAATGACATTTATGTACTACGTGCGAATTTTCATGAGGATCGGATTAAATAAGATATCAAATATTTTTGCATATCAAAGTGTATTCGTAGGGTGCGGTGAGGTTGCATAGTTCCTTGCAACTGTCCTGCGCAATCTCTTCAAAAAATGTTTGATTGTCGGCTCGTTTACACCTTTTGGCAACTAATCACAGATAACGTTGCTACCAGCTTGTACAACTCTAGCTTTCTGCAGCATTTTGAAAACGCGATGAAACTGATGATTTTTTGTTTTCCGTGGAGGTACACCGACGTGCCGTTTGTGCTGTAGTGCGTATCGAAGATGGACTGCTATCGGTTTGCTGCAAGAAATAGGTACGTTGTTATGAAATTTACAGGAAGGTAGTATTCTGCAGAATACTGTTAGAGTGTTACGCGGTGGTCGTGATATCTTCCAATGGGCGTTTCAACAGGACCGCAAGCTTAGGCACCCAGCAAAATACCAGAAGACGAAAAAGAAAGGTTTGCGATAAAATGATGGAAAGCATTTCTTGAGCTGCAAACAACAAGGCAGGACTCGGCGGTTTTGCATAGTATTTACGAGACAACATTGGAATCTTCTGTGTTGTTGTAACAGATCGATATTGAGAAAATGCTTTTGGGTTTAGACGTAGGCCTACTGCACTACATTGCAGAATGGTAACGCGCGCATTTTTCAACAATTCAAATGTTATAAATACGCACAATTTTTACGAAAGATAAACCATACAGAAAATAATTGTTTTAAAACAGAAAATAATTGTTTTAAAACAGAAAATATAGGTTTGTTTTTGTTAGGTACCCGGTGTGGCCCTGTAGGGACCCGATTTCTCTGATGATAGGGACCTGATTTTCCCTGATTCCAGGGAACAAATGATAATGTTCTCTGATTCTAGGGACCCGATTTTCAATTCTAAGGACCCGAATCGGGTTCCTGAAACACATTTAAAAAAACATGGTTTAACCTATTTGTCGGACACATGCTGTCGTGGCCATCGAACAAGTTTCGTGAAATCGGAGTGTGCCGCAGCAGTTTTAAGTAATTTGTAAATTTGTGGGAGCAGTTATTTGCGTAACACTCAGATTCTCATAGTCACGGCTTGAACTCGTCTCAACCAGATTCTGACTCTAGCTTGAACCGTAGCAGCACGGACTGACTTATAGCTTCTCTCAAACGAGACCTTGTATATACCGCAAGCGAGCGTTCTTGTTCTTTCACAATGTCTGACTGTCGTGCCATATCACAATACCACAGTTTGTCACAACGCTTGGTGGTGCTGTCACAACACGACCACCAACTAATGCATTAGATGAGGGGGGTGTGCTGATGCGCTGGGCAGTTAATGGACCGATGGGAGCAAAATCGAGGTAAAAAAACTGGAAGTCACAAATTTTTTTTTTGCCAAGAAGGTTTTTCCCTCTCGTCAAAGTGACGCCCATAGCACGAGCCATGCCTCTCATACCCTAGATACGCCACTATAGTCTGAACAAAATCTGTGTTTGTGTTTTAGTTTCCGGAAAATTTTGAGTAGAACATGATTTCTTATCTAGCCGTGTTTGTTTACATGGCTATGCTTGTGCATTTATACAATGAAGTATATATAAGAACCAAGCGGGAAATTCTGGGAGAAAGCTTTGTTGCGCTGTTCTTAGTCCAAGTGCTTATCATGTAGGTATTTATTGATAATAAATATGGTATGCAAAAAGACAGCGTCTGTTGGTATGCAAAAAGATAGCGCTGATTCAAAACAGCGTCTGAAAAAGAGAAATTATCAGACAAAAATTAAGAATTTTTTTGTGAAATTGAAAAGATTGTAACGATTTACATCGCTTCTTGTAGCTACTGATGTTTTCACGAACACATCGAAAACTGTAGATGGATCCTTTGCTATGGTTAGCTTCTGATACGATCCGGCTGGTTGATGTATAGAACAAACTGGAAATAAAGCAAAACCAATCTTTCTTCCGATCGGAATCATTATGCTTATCTTTTGCGCAGGTGTTTGGGAACAATCAATGCGATTTTATTGTTTATGATGCTCTGCTCCGGGCATATTAATTGGCTGAAGACTATGCCCAGGAACTGGCGGGAGGCGACGCACGAGTTGGCTGCAGGCTACAACGGCGACCAAGACAGCGATGGAACTAGTATCTCGAAACAGAGTAATGCCTGTGACACCGGGTCGAAATGCACTTCCACTGCAAAATTCGATACCGGAGGAGGAATTGAGAGAAGAAAAAATATGCAAGCTTTTAACCGAAGCAGCTGGTTTTGTGAAAAGAAGAAATCAACGAGTAGTTTAATTGAGAACAAATAAATTTTAGGTCATTTGCAAACGAATGATACTGGAAATGAGTGTTGCTTTGTTGATTTGTAATTTTTTTCACAAGCGTTTGAATAAATCTATCGTTTACTATTTCTTTAGAATTATATCATTAGAGGCTGTTACTCAGATGGCCCGAGTTCAATTGCCCATCTGGAAAGAAATGTGTGTAGGACAGCGGGTGGACCTTGGGAAGTGTGTTCACAGCTGTTCGTCGATGCTTTGCTACAATCCTAGCTGACATTATGTTTAAAGAGTCTGTTTTTTTCACCAGTTAAACAACATCGAATTATTTGCCGAGGTTTCCTTGGGGACGTGTAACCTCGTAAGCGATAGGTCAGAAATAACTTGTCGTTGGCCAAACCGAATCTTTTTACTCGTTCCGTAACCAGCACGTAATACCCCCGTCAATCAAACCGGATTCCCAGCGGCACCGTACCCACAGAAGGTAAATGATTACAGTCAACAGCCTGCATGGTGGCCAATTAACCGTAGCTGTTAGCTGCAGTAGCAGCAGTTTCAATGTTGGAAAATTTACAACGAGTGATGCCTTTGTTGATCACTATGAACTGCTCGCATTTTGTCCAACAAGCAGATGTAGACCTACATTTTAATTTTTTCTGCTTTTCAATGTAAATCATGCTTTTAGAAGATGAGATCATGATTAAATTATCAAAAGTATTTTGAAACGCACTTCCCTTTCGATGCTTTGGTTTGTATGTTGGAGACTGATTTGTTAACAATGCTTGAACTAATGCTCCAGAAATGAATAGTATTTCTTGCTTACTATCGTTCTTCGCAACTCTGACTGGTTGACTGAAAGTAGGAATAATTAATCATAACATCTTGTGAAAACGCACACGAGCGCAAATGCCACATATAATTCAATGAAAAAACTCCCGAAAAGCGAGTCTTGAGTGAAACCTGTATGACTCTATTGAGCAGTATATATCAAACTAAAGCCTAATTGCATTAACTACCATCAAAAAGATGCTTGAATTTTTGATCCGAAAGGTGCTCTCACGTGAAAAAAATTCGTCAGATGCGATAGTTATTTGAAAGGTTTGAAGTAGAAAACTACCTATATAACCGTTGTTTTCTTTGCGCAAAGCTGAATATCATGGAAATAATGGCATAAAAGGTAGATTTTCATTCCGAGACCTCACTAGTTTCTACGCGGTGCACATTTTTATGCTACAATATATAGCAAAAGAAGATGAAATTTTAGACCATATTTAGACGTTTCGTGTGCATCACTCCAAACACTATTGTGCGTCGACTCGTTATCACACTTGAAAGTGGCACTACGAGCTGTAAACAACGCAGAAAGCTACCTAGTGGCTATTCTGCCTTGCTCGAACAATTATGATTACTGGTTCGTTTCCACCCTATGGCAAGCAATCAGGGACAACATTCTTTCCAATTTGGACAACTCAAACCAACTGCAGTATTTTGAAAATGGTCTCTTGTTGCATCCTCATCTGTAATAGCACAAGCTGGTGATTCGGTTTTTGCCGCAGAGTTGTGCGGTCGTGTATTTTATGCTGTATTGCCTTGCGGCGTTGGATTCCAGCTGTTCTTCTGCAGAGAGGCTTTTTTTGGTCTTAGTGCTTTTCGCCGTCCAGAAGAATATTTGTAAGTCCATAATTGTAAACTTTTGAGCTAGTTGGTATTCCATCGTCGGAATTAGCACTACGTCAAAGAATGCTACACACTGCACGTGTAACCTTCCAACGGATGATTCAACATAATCGCCAGTTAGCTTCCCTGAACTTAGGTGGGGCAAAAGAAAGACTTACACTTGCCAGAAAGCTTTGCCTGTGCTTTAGACAACATGACTTGGGTCCAGTCTGAAGTTTTACAAAGTGTTCAGAAGAGCTTGCTAAAATCCTCCAGTCCAACTGTGATAGATCGATATTTAAGCATTTAACGGCAACCTCATGCTTAAATGTGGCTCCGTTTTTCAAATTGAGCTTGTTGACTCTGGGTTTCAAAAGGTGGTGGACTATTTCTATTCTTGTTTTAACTTACATATATTATAAAGGATCTGCTTACGATGTTGCAACTAGTATTTGTCTTGAATTTCAAAAGGTTACTTTTAGGAAAGATTTCAAAGGAGCAGGAAAGTTACAAAACAATTTCAAACAGCGAGTGCATCATTGAATATTATCAAGCATGTTTTGGTGTGGTGGAAATTACAGTAAAGCAAAATGGTTGCAAAACGACCAAACGCGAATTTTAAAAACTGTTGCCTGTGTACTCGGTTGTTTTTGCTTAGCCGCCCGACGTCAAACAGGAACATCCTTTAGTAAAATAAAATTAGGTTTGACGTTTTACGAATTATCATGGTTGCCTGTAATGAGTTAAAGAGTATCTGATAAGACGAAGTTAATGAATCTGCATGTTCTCTGATTTCAAAACATGTGCGTCATTTTCAGATTCTAATCCCATGAACTTTGAAACAGTGATGTATTCAAAATGTTCGCAGTTGGTTTTCCACAAACAGTAATTGGTCTACGGCTGCGCCATTATTTTGGACGGTAAACGTTTTCACCGAAAAAAATCGGGCGTTTCTCAAACAAATGATATTGCATTACATGCTACCATTGCAATTCACTATTTTTAGAAAAAAATTGTATTCATTTGGGCATCTGAAAGTCTTGACACTTTTGAGACAAAATGCATAGGCCTACCTAGAGCTAGATGACACACTGAACAATAGTAATTATAAGTCACAATTAAGGCGGCAAGTAACCCTATCACAGTCTATTTAACAGAGAAACTAGTTTCGCGTTATTCAACGCGTCATCAGTCCTCTAAATGTCAACCATAACACAAACCTCACAGGTATGATCGCTTTACTTGCCGGCATCTTTGTGGCTCTTCTTCTTTTGAGGAGTTTTTCAAACCACTGCTTGGCCGCACTAGATCTCGGGGCAGGTGTTGAGCAGTGTTGCGATCGGAACTCCCGAGCGGCATGTGCACAAAGCTTCGCACCGTGGCAGCAAGCAACAATAGAGATCATGCTCGCAATCTCTCTTCGCGTACGCTCGTCATCATGTTCAATCGTTCACACGTTAATATCGGCAGAGCCGCCACGTCGCAATCTCTCTTACTATTGCTTGCTCGCGCTACACATATGATGGTGTTATTCTTTACGCACATTACGTTCGTGGTGAATCACACAATCAACGCAACACTACCGGAGAGGTTGCAACAGCAGCCATTCAGTTGTCGCATCGTCCAGAACCGTCAGGTCGATGGACCGAACATTAAAGGACAACATGGTTGAGGGTCTCTTCCTCTGCGCCAAACTCACAGGCCGCAGAGGAGGCCATTGTGGCTTATACGGTAACTATGGACAAATAGACATACTTGCAAGTTTTAATCATCGCAGAAACAAGAAAGCAGAAAGCAGGCAGATTCCTCAGAAGCTTTCCGCCAGGCTATAGCTTGTTTGTTGTGAACAATAGCAATGTTACTTCAAATATGTTCAGTTCACTCCCGCCTGCATCAGTGTCATAGGCATAGTGGATAGTCTTTCTTAGCACCTCAGCTTGATGCTCTCTGAGATTCACTGCAATTTTGATTTCGTGTGTCTGGCAAAGACATACAGTAGGCAGGCGGTATTGTCCACTCTGGAGTAAGCAACGTTTCAGGCTTATCTGCAAGGTTTTATACTTAAATCATTTGCAACAAATCAATTGCAGCAAACCAGTCAGTTCAAAGGTAAAGGGCCATGCACAAGTGTCTTTGTATCCAAATATAATAGTTAGTGGGTATCCTCATCCATACCATCATCCGTGCAAATGATGATATGCTTGTACGGACGATGCTTATTAAAGTAAAAATAAACTTTGTTGGTATACAGCCAGTTAGAACGTACGATTTCAATTTCATTTAATTGATGTCTATTTCATTTAATTGATTTATGCAAGAGATAAAACGATATATCAAAATTTTGATTTATAAGCATGAAAAATTGTTTGTACTGCTACATCAATTGATATATAATTTTGTAGTGATCACGAAAAAACTCGTAAAATTACATTCGTAAGATTTCAACTAAAACTTGTTAAAATTAAAAATCTTTCAGACGTGGTTTACCAAACATTCCATACTGTTGTAAGACTAAGGTAACTTCGTCCACTGTTACTTTGATTACCATATTCTTTTCGTGAGGTAAGAACCTAGTGAAAGGCACAACTAAAGTTGGTTATAACGTCTACTTTTTCATGATGCTGCTATGAATTTATTATTTGTTTTGCAAATGATTTTCTAACTTCGGACACACCACCATCGAACGTTTAAATTGTTTCCAAAGTTATTATTCTCGCATTTTCCACGTAGTATATAGTAACTGTTTTAAAATGTGTAAGTACATCAAAGGGGAGGCACAGAATCTTTTGACAAGCGTTTAACAAGAAATGTTTTTTGCCATAGTGCCTTGTAACTGAAGCCCGGTAAAAGTTTTCCACGCAAAGTTCAATCCTTTCAGATCGATTTTAAAACGAAATATTGTTAGTAAATAGGTGCAATCCATTGGCTGATCTACGTGGAAATTCACAGATGCCTTGGTTTCATCACAGCCCATTTGAAGTTAAAATAAGTATAGCAACTGAAGTGCATTGTTTTCAATGTATTCTGGAGATTTTAGTATTGTTTTTACTAATTGAATTGGATGAGTTCATGAAGAAATGTTTTGTTAACCAGTTTGCATAAACTTCTTAAATAATGATACTCAAGTTTTGTAATGCAAAGAACATATTTTTGACATTCCAGTTAGATTCGTGCACATGGTCTAGCTACAAAATGGGTTACCAAAGTTTTGTAAAACTAAGTATATATTGTAAAGCCTGTAGTAAGCTTTGAATTATACTTAATGTGCTTCAGTTTCTTGAAACGACTAAGCGTATAAAATGATAGTTGTGGTAGTTCTGGTTATATACTTTTCTGTGCTTGTGCATTGCTACAATGAGGGATATATCGCAGACAGGAAAACACTTGCGCTCAACGCAGTTCTGGCGATAATATTTCTTAAACTTCTTTGCACGTAAGTATATTTCCATTTTGATGTGCTGTGTGACAGGCTTTAAGGAAAATATTGGCAGAAAAGCAGTTATTTAGTGGCAACAAACTATTTGATTTCTTACATACAGTATATGAAATTTCTCGTAATACAGTAATCTTCCGGTTAAGTTCGCAACTTGAATCTGAGCTGTTTGTGCGAACTTAGGTGGTAGGTGCGAACTTAGCAATTGTGCTTTTTACTGCATCAGCAAGCAGATGTTGATCATTAGGGCTAATGTTGGGAGGGTGATTGATGCACTACCTGAAGCTATCTATTCTTTTTGGCAAGGCATGTTCCTGCAGTATTCACTTACAGTGCATTATGCCATTTACAAACAATAGGCAAAACCAAGCGTTTAAATGAGTTGCAGAGATTGAAATTAGTCTCTAAGTTGAGTCAGCCAAATCATCCAAGTTAACGAAGCATCGCACAACAGTACGAAGTGAGTGAGGCTTCTATTAGAAAAGTCTATGTGGAGCGGACGTTATACTTAAATGTTCTGTTTTACTGTCTGAAGACACAAAAAATAAAAGTTACTCATTCAAGGTACTCAATGAGTAGCAGAGATTGAAAATAGTCTCTAAGTTGAGTCAGCCAAATCATCCAAGTTAACGAAGCATCGCACAACAGTACGAAGTGAGTGAGGCTTATTCAATCGTGCGTCTGTTCGCAGATTTACGGAGCTGGAAGTAAGGTATATCTGTGGATTGATAGTATGCGTCAAGCAAACTGCCCATTCCCCCTTCACTCACTAATTTGAAAGCAAACCAAATTGCTGAACATCTATCGATATCACAGGACGATTTTCAACCATCATGGCTGTGGCTTAGCTTAGGGGTTCTCAAACTTTTGGTGTTATGGAGCCCATGAAGAGATTGACCATAATTTACGGAGCCCCACAATAAATTTCTAAAAATAAAAACAAAAAAAGCACATTGTTACTTACCGATTGATGTTCTTGAGTAAATTGGAAGTGCTTTATTTAATGACTCAGATGTATGCGCTGCTTTGTACTGTATTTAAAAAATATTCAAATTGCTGTTCAATTGAAATAAGTAAACGAATAGCTCGCGGAGCCCTGGGGCTCCGTACGGAGCACTTTGAGAACCTATGGTTAGCCGATTTAAAGTGAAACAACTTTTTCCTATCGATAAGAGGGCAGAGGTGGTCGCAGAAGACTTTAATTTTTTGTTTTTTTGATGACGTCAGTGAGGTGCTGGAAACACGGTTGGCGCAGCTTGTACACATGGTTCAGAAAAAAGCAGGAAACGATGTCATTTTTGGTGAGTTTGAGCATAAACCATGAAAAATAAAGTTCTTGAGAGAGGATAAGGATCAGTTATTGTGCCCTGATGTGTAAGCGCAAGCAGGAAATGATCGTAATTAACCGAAATTATTCCTTCGAACACTTTCAGCGAAAAATAAGACAGGTGATTTTGGAAGCAAAACGCAAGAGAGCATAATACACACCAATTGGCGCTTTATTACTTGTATTGTGAACGTCAGCCCTATAATGTTTCGTGTTTAACTTTTTTATGACAAGTTGTCATGTTCGAATCGCTGTAAACACCAATAACTTTCTGAAAAAGTTGAATCCAGATTTTTTCATAATTTTTTGCGAACTTAATTTGGATGGGAACTTAAACGGGTACGAACATAACCAGGATGTTACTGTAGTATTTCCTTGGATTTAGATTTAACTATTTTCAATTACGAAATATACTGCCAAAAATAATCAACAACTGTACGTCCAAACTTTGTGCAGATTTCTCGGGATAACTGTCGGAATGGCATTGTATGCTTTCTTCTGCATCATTCGAATTGTAATGCTGCAGAAGCCGGGACACAAACACCAATTTGAGGAAAACGCACAAACTAATAGGCCACAACAGCGAACACAGCAACGATTGAATGAGTACCTTGGAGAGCGGCTGAAATCGAGTCCCTCCGCCGCCGTTCACCCTTTACCAGAGGAAGAATCGAGTGAAGACGATATCCTGGAACACCAAACCCAAATTGCTAACTACAGAAAAAATCCGCCAAGACGTTGTAGAAAGCAGACTTAACTTTCTTGTTTTGCTGTTACAAATTACTTTTTTAAAAATAAACCGATACAAGCAGTAAACGCGCATTTGTGATTTGTTCTTGGTTAACATTTATTTGACGTTTAGGTGGTAAAAGATGCATGCACATTTGTATAGATTAGGAGTCGGGAACCTGCGGCCCGCTGGCCAAATGCCGTGCGCGTGAACATTTAATATGTCCCGCATCAGAACTTCTGTTACTCAAGTTAAAACACAGCATCGCGTCAAAACGGAACTCTATGCAGGGACGTAACGAGGTTAGATGGCGCCCGGGGCAAGAAGCAAGTTTGGCGCCCCCATGTTCGAACTTGAGATTTTTCGGAAGCAAATGTACTGTAATGAAGAAAGTACATGTGACAATGTTGCGAATTTTCGGCGCCTCCCTCAGTGATTCGGCGGCCCCATAAAAATTCTTCCCCCGGGGATTGTGGCCCCCTTCCTCCCCCATCGTTACACCCCTGATCCCATGACAAGCAGACATGTAGACTGTGAGCCAAGAATATCCTTTCTTGTTCTTTCTCATCGTTTTCTGTCCTTATTTTCGTCTGGAAGATAAAGATATAATTTTAGGATAAAACTAGTTCATTTTGCGGCCCGCGAGCGACATTCAACAATTTACGCGGTCCATGCTAGCGAAAAGATTCTCCATCAAGGTATAGATGCACAGGTTTACACCCTAAACTAAGTGCCCTATACTCGGAATTCGTGAAATAAGCTAGTGGTGCGTGAAAGGATAACCAGTTCTCAAAGTGGTCGCTATCGACCCCCAGGGGTCAATCGGACCATCCAAGGGGTCGATAAATAGTCATGAGTTCGAATGAGGGTCACTGAATGGCCAGGGGGTCAGTGAATAACTGCTGGGGTCTTCTGGAGCAATGAAGCCTCCAATTCAAAATTATTGTTAATCGGGCAAGGAATGCAAACGGCGTTTTTCAACAAATTAAACAAAATAAAGAGGGCTGATCAAATCTCGTCTACAGTAGTTTAAAAGTACATTCGATTCGAATAGCTTTTATTAAATCGTCCATCGTGATGACATGAAAATTGTTCTGTTTTTTACGTCATAAGCAAGATTGTTATGCATGTGTCGCAGTTCCGGATTTGTTAGACTGGTAGCACAGCAGTAGGATACACAGTAGCAGGGTTGCAATTTGAATTTTTCGAAGACAGATTTTGAAATACTGCCTTTTTTTGATCACCTTTGGCGTTTTTTTAACAAAAAAACCGGACAAAATCTGGCGTTTTTCAGTCGAAAAGGCTTGACTCTGGCAAAACATTGTCTGAGCTACATATTCATTACAAATCTCTTCTGAGGAGAGTCAATGACCATGCAGGGTGCACAGAATATTGCAGAGGTTTTACTGTTGCCCGAAAAATCAATGGTATTGATAATGTACGACAGTGTACTAACGGGAAAAGAAAATGCTTCTAAAGATTGAAATTGTATTCTATCGATGTTTCTGACGAGTTTAATATCTATTTTGTGTTTGGTATGCATGTTTTTATGTGAATATGCTTTCAAATTGCTATTTGTCTTTTTCTGGCTTTTTTGGGACAAGGTCTGCCTTTTATGGTGACAAGATGTTGGCAACCCTGCGCAGTAGGACGGAGAACAATTGCTGTTTATCTTGACACGTACCTTCCTTGTATTAGTAACTGTTGGGCTAGGCCACGTGGTCTACAGAAAATTGTACACTTTAATTGGGTGTCAACCTGCAGAAAAGTTTGAGAACCCCTGGGTTAAACCTAACGAATCCACGATCATTTTGGGAGACTTCAATACAGGCGTAGGGAACGATGCTGGGGTATGGAAGGGTGTGGTTGGTCAACATACTGATGCGGACCTAAATGAAAATGGAAGGCTGTAACTGTAGTGTAACAACTCACTGTGTATAATGAAAACTTTTTCCAACACAGCTTTGCGCAAGTACATCTGGTGAAAAGATTTGTTGGTAAACGGTAATTCACTGGTTGATGCATAGTTTCAGCTTAATTATTCTGATGGGTGGAGGACGTTCGTGTCAAAAGGATGCAGAATTGTCAACCGATTAGATTACCACATGGTGGTTTGAAACTGAACTTCGGCCTACACTTAGGAGATATTGCAGAATAGAATAGGAGGCCCTGGCGGACAAAGATGCAATAAAGACTTTTGAAGAAAACATATCATCCTTGTTCCGAGAATTCCCGGGATGAACACCAGACGCAGATGTGAAGTGGCAGCTGTTCAAATCAGTTGTATTGCTGCTATTTTGTATGGACGGAAACGACTTTGTGTCGCGAATAATGGCAAAAAAGTAATCCCGTGTTAGAACGAAGTGTAAGATGCTATTCAAGCAAAGAAAGTGGCCTAAATGGCCTGGCTTCCGAACAAAGCCTAATCATCTTTGCATTCGCGGTACGCTGAGGCGCAAAAGCCTGCAGCCCTAACGGTGATAAAGTACATTTGGGTATGAACTGAATTTCAATTACTGACAAGCCAAAAAGGTGTTCTGGCAAACCATCCGGCGTCTTCGCATAAAGTGGTCTCGTACTGCTAGATCCATCAAAGACCAAAATGGTGTTTTGCTCAGCAAAGTAGAGGACGTCCTTGGCAAGTGGAGAGAGTATTTCAAAGACCTTTTCTCCCCGTGACTACCAAGCAGTGGGACACGCATAGGCATATTTGTCTGAGGAAAATACTATCACTGCAGCTGGCTTTTTCCTAGCTTTCACAGCACTGAAGGTTGGGAAGGCTGCACGCTGCGATGAAATTCCCAACATAAAAATGCTCCAATCCTTGAATCTAGGAGTAATTTAGCTGACTCGTGTGTGTAAAGTGGCCTGGTGCTCTGGGAGGGTAACGAAATGTTGACAAACTGGCGAGATTATCCCAATATACCCGGCCGCAGGCAGCTTTCGTTGAAAATTTATGCGAACGTGCACATGTGATTTAAAATATAAGTTATGGCAGCCGAACATTAATGAAAACTCTTTTCCTGCTCACTAGTCTATGAAGTTACTCAGTAGAAAAGGGCCAAACAGAGAGCGGAAGCAGACTAGATTCAGTGTGTGAAGGCAAAAAATAGAAATATCTTGTATCGTAAACTCACTGGCAGCCGTAATTCATAAAATTAGACGTAATGCGACTAGCAATAGCGAGAAGGTTGAGCACCCCTGCCATACACGAAAAGGGAGACCGCAGAACTACTGCGGCATCTTTCTCTCTTCTTAAAAAGTGTATGCCACAGTGGCGGCTCGTACGTAGGCACTGCGGAACTGCAACACTACCTATGTTCGCGGCAAATTTCGTTATTAGGTCAGTTTATTGTTTTACTTTGATATTTAAATTTGCTTTAACAAGAAGAGATGACAATGTGTCCTCCCTTCTCCAAACTTTATGCACCAAGCTGAATATTAGACTTCTATTTGGTTTTGTATGGGAAGCACTGAAAATGATGAAGGTCTGGAGCTGTGAGCGCTTGCAGCGTCGGTGTCGCTAAAGCAAAGTATTGGAAGGGTTGTGGCCTATCAATGAAGCACGGCCACCTGGAAGCTGGAACTGCGAGCTGGAGCTGTGATTTCCGCAGCGCCGGGCTAGCAAGTGCTGTGGCCTGTGACGGGGAGCAGAATTATTTTGTTTCTACTGGTGCTGGTGAGAACCAGCGTGCTTAATTTGTGGGATCTGAAGCTTTGCAATGCTCAGCTGTATGGCACATTGCAAAGTAATGACTGAGGCTTTCCTGCAGTGATTGCATTTCATTTGGTATGTATTTTTGTACTAGACAGTGGAAAAGTAAAGTGAAAAAATAAGAATGAAACAGACATGGCATCGTGCCTATTTGCGCAAGGTTTATGCTGTTGTAACTTATAAGTAAGCTATAGCCCCTTAGTATCTCATTGGTAGGTGGTGATTTTTAATGTATATAATGGCCTTTAGTACTCAAGTACAATCGGTTGGAAATTCTTTCTGAAAAAATGTTGCATGTGGAGTTTTTCGGATTTGCAAAGCAAAGTGTTTTTGGGTTGACTGCTAGAAAGTGGATGGGCTCTATTCCAGAATGCGCTCTGAGCACATGCTTGATTTGATGTTTTCTCAGTCTCAAATTAGGAACACCGTAGAATATCATTTTGGAGTATGCCAACAGGTTTTTATTGCGTCAGTATCGAAACAGGTTTTAAAAGTCAAGCTCAGATTCGTGCTTGAGTTCAAATGTCAAGCAAGCTTCTGAAAACTCCCTTAACATCAAAATTAATTCTGCCTTAAATACTGTCTTACGATTTAATATTGCAAAGCATGTGGTAACGCCCAATGTTTCAGCAAATCCTTAACTATGGCTGCTTGCACTTAATCATTGAAAATTAATTTACGCAAATGGTAATCGATCACAGCATCGTTCTGTTAGTGAGTGACGTCAAATAACCAGGGTTGCAGTGCTAAAAAAGAGGTGTAGGAACGTCGTTCGCACGCGTTCCTACTCCACTACACCCCTGATAAAGCCGAACTCTAGCACTAAATATTACTCAGATGCCCTTACACGCAAAAAGCACCTTTAGTTCTCGCAATTCGCTACACGTAGAAGTTGAAATGAAAAATCTAAATCTTCAAGTAACGTTACTACAATGCAAAAAGGTGTGGGAACGCCGTTCCCACTCGTTCCTACCTCACTACACTCCTGCAAATAACTGTTAAGTAGTTCCAGAAACAACAATTGTTTGTCCTAAGCCTAAGAGATAAGGCCCTCCTTTCTTTAATACGGATGTGTGATATGATCACTATGGGTGTTTCTGTGGTCGATATATTGAGTCAATCCCACTGGAACTTTGACGTTTTTTTAAGGCCACCACCGTGTTGCAAATCAAACGTTATTTATCATTGACTGACTGTGAAGGGGATGTTATGCGTGTGAGATATTGTGCAGTGGATCAGCAAACAACGAGCTGAAAGTTTTTACTTGCGTCGGATTAATGTGTGCTTATAACTTTAGATACACCAGTCATTTCACCCCACAGCATGTCACCTCAAGATAGCAATATGCGTAAGTCTTAACCTGATGCTTTTAGTCTTTATAAAATCATTGTTGGGAGGAATTGCAGCAACCTCACGAATCACAGTCATGAGCTGCCACTAGTATGCCAAGCGCCTCGAAAAAAGATGTCGTGAGAGAACTGAATCAAAGCTGTATGATACCCGATGCGGTTTTCATTCGGGCCGTAGCACTAATAGACCAAATCTCACATTCCAAAAAAATTTAAGAAATTTTGGAATTATGCCAAAGGTGTCTCTACACATGTTTTGTTGACCTGGAGAAAGAATACGACCGTGATCCTCATGAAAGTTTTGGGCAGTGTTAAGTACGGTGTTGACGGCCCACTGTTACTGGCCGTGAATTAGTCAATGTATTCCTGCTCAGAGGTTTGTGTGTGTGTGTGCCGCGGAGTTAAATCACAGCCGTTCAATGTGGGTGTTAAATTCCTACAAGGGTAAGTACTATTACCACTCTTCCTCAGTCTACAAAATTCGATAGACAGTCACAGCCAAGTCTGCGAGAGTGCCACTGTTGGAAGCTGCAGAATCAACCAGTGTGGTACTGCTTGCATTCTTTCAACCAGACCTTCAACATGCACTTGGTCGCACTCAGTGAGAATGAAAATTATCAATCACTGAAAAGTGTGAGGTATTATGCCCGTTCAGAGACCCTAGCTAGTCAACATACCCTGCACCTGAGAGGCAATAGGCTGCAGCAGGTGACGTTCTAGGCACAAGTTACCTGGGGGTGGTAATATCAAGTGACGGAACAAGACTGATACACGCACGGATTGGTGCAGCAAACGTAGTTCTGCGTGAGCTTTATTTTATCGCTGTGCAAGTCAAATAAAACGGGAGCTGTTGAAGCTCTGTTTTTTAGTAGGTTGTATCCGATCCTTACCTATGGCCATGAGTCTCGGGTAATGGCTGAAAAGATCGCTATATCAATTACAAGAGGTACAGATGGGAACAATACAAAGAGTTCACGGGGTGACACCTCTGTTCAATCTTCAAGCAACCCTTCCACAAACAACTGCAATTGTAAAAACGCACAAGGTACTGGGCATTAGAAAATCCTATTCTTTGCTTTTGAAAACTTCCTGTACAGAACCTTTGCTACTACCTACTATTGTACTAACGCCAATAAGATGGTGTGCAACCAGTATAGATGGACATGCAGTAACACCGGGATTCAGAAACATGTATACTTAAAGCATACGATACGTATGGTACAGTGCAAGAATAGTGACATTAATTGTCGTTTTATTGTAGACACACTATGCATCACAAGATAGCATTGCAATAAAACAGTTCGCAAAAGCGCAAAATTCCAAATTGGTGTTACCAGGAGGAAAGACCTCCTGTTACCAGGAGGAAAGATAAAACTTGCAAAAGAGGACAAAGAACATGAACAACACAACATCAACTCACGCTAAGCAATTCAGACTCAGGGAGAACTTTAGTAAAACCAAGTTACTAGTCCTATCATTAAGTAGATTAGGTGGAGAAAAAAAACAAACCACATCAAAAACACAACAAATGAATAAGTAAAATGTTGAGCAAATCCGGCTAGGTAGGGGAGGTTCAGGACTGGTAGAGATGGTATTGCACCGGCTCAAGCAACTGAAAAGTAAGTGTCGAGCAGTAAGAGGTAACCGGAAGTGTGAAATTATGGCTATTGATTAGCGTTTTTGAAAGCCACCTAAGTATGCAAAAATGTCAAAACTTACAACCAAGCCATAATACACTTTTAAAAAATCTACTTACCTGGGATGCGACCGTTGGGTAACTCATGGTTAATATGCTGAAGCTGTATCTGCTCTTCAACTTGGTTCATATGATTTTGCCCATTACCGATACGGCGGCGAACCATCCAAAGTATGGCAAACATTATGATGCCGAAACACACAGTGCCAAGACTGCAATGAAACACGAAAAAGCCGCGCATGTTTGTAAAAATGTATTGTGCATGTTTAACGTCACTGGCCAAACAACGCTACTTACAGAAAGCAAAGAAATTCCATCCCAAAAGCATTTACTGGAGTTAGAGGATTTTTAGCCTCTTGCGATGGCAAGAAACACCTAACAAGGGAATGAAGATTGTGTGTCAAATTCATACATATCGCAGTTTAAAACCTTTTTCAAAAATAGTATTACTGGAAAAATGAAGCCCAAGTCGATTGCCACTTGCTAATAGGTATATGCACACTCGGGATAAAATATTCTTTGTTAAAATAATTCCAACTACCGAGTACCTACAGGTATCATAATTCTGGTACCTACTAGAAGTACAAAAAATATTTGAAAGGTGTGTTAAAACAGCCCAAAACTTTGCACATCAATGACCAGTTGCATGGACTTTATAGCAGCAACTTGATAATTTATCCTGTTTAGGTGTGTCACATTTTGCATTTGGGTGGGCAGACTATGACCTTAATGATGGCCTAGTTCATGGTCTAGGTCATGGTGGAACTGCCATATATTGGTCTAAAAATCTTAAAGCTTCATCTTTTTCAAATTGTGATGGCTCGATAATAGGCTTAAGAGTGTTTTTAAAAAAATCAGAGTTGTGTTTAATTAATGT
>Ga0210059_1002290_pt1 | contig 29864 bp, 16 predicted proteins | sample Ectturendosymbi2_FD_188042 | JGI IMG/M metagenome (GOLD analysis project Ga0210059, IMG submission 188042) | Ecteinascidia turbinata endosymbiont from Florida, USA - Sample 2 (SPAdes) (version 2) | ecosystem: Host-associated > Tunicates > Ascidians > Unclassified | place: Key West, Florida...
AGTGTGAACAAGGAAATATTATTAACACTAGACTCCTTGAGTGACCACCATCGTCGCCTATAAATACTTCCATCTCCTTCGGCTGCTACAAATGGCTCCCAGTCTAGGCCAACGTCTCTACAGTGATGTGGCAGGAACTTTTTCCTACGCTACGCACAAGCATGAGTGTCGGAATGGGGGAAGGAATTTGAAAATTTTAGCAAAAAAGGTGTTTTTTTTAGATTCGAGTAGTAAAAACCATATTTCACCACTTTTGGCCCCTCCTAGAAAAAATTTTGCAAAGATCCACCAGTGGCCCCCCCTGGAAAAATCCTTCCGACGCCCATGCACATAATAAGCATGCAAAATTACACCATTTTTGTAAAAAATTTTGTTGCATTACACCATATGGCAACACTGTTCAACAACACCAATGCGGTAAGCAAGCCATAGCAGAGTGACAGACTGTGCACGGTGTATTCTGCCAAACAATTACGAAATCCTGCCAAATTGCAAATAATATTGATAAAATACTGCCAAAATTCTACAATTTTTTCATTAACCGATTTACTTCAACAATAGACCCAATACTAATTGTGTTACCTATACCTACTAGGCAAAATTCAAAATTGAAAAGTAGTGGGGCCAGACCCCCCAGACATAAAAGTGGGGGGCCTAGGCCGATGCGGCCTCCCCAGTTCCGCCGCTTATGGTTTCAGTAATTTGAATAATGCATTTTAGTTTGTTTCCTATTGCATGTATCTTTACTTTTTTGTATTTTTGTTCTTTCCTGTGCACATCTCATTTTTTGGTATGAAATTATAGTTTAGTTTTGTTTTATTTTTCTTTTGTACCTCATGAATCGACTGTATAGTTTTGTTTTATTTTTCTTTTGTACCTCATCAATTGTTTTTTTATTTTATTTTTTTGTACTTGTTTAAACCACACCAAATTTTCGCAGTTAGATTTGATCCACTCATTTGCATACATAAGCATGCTCTCTTCATCTGTAAATTTACCTCACCGTGTTCTATGTTTCTTTGCTTGTTTTTCTAATTCTAACCAGGTTGCGGAGTCGGAGGTAAAATATCTGACTCCAACTCCGACGTTCCAAAATTTCCGACTCCGACTCCATAATGGGAGTGAAATTTGGCTATTAAAATCAATGGAAATTGTGGTGCACAGCAAGAAATGTCTGTTTCAACAAAAGTTTCAAAAGAAATTGTATCATTTTAACAGGAAATGCCAATTTAGGAGTGTGATGTAAAAAATGATCCAGTCGGACATCCGGAGTCGGTGTCGGACAAACAATCCGACTCCGACTCACAGTGTTGTCAGGAATGCGACTCTGACTCCACCAAAAAAACTCCGAGTCCTTACGACTTCGACTGCGGCTCCTACTCCGTAACCCTAATTGTGCTCATTTGATTTCCAGTTGTTGTTTTTCAACACTTCAAAAAGTGATAAACAGGGTTGGTTGACTAGATGACCGCCATGGTCCTTCACCAATCCTATGTGACACAGTGACACTCTTTGTAGAAAATAATCAGTTATTTTGCCATTGTGTATTCATTTATTCTAATGTTCACTGACAATTGGATTCCTTATTGCGCGATGGCTCTTTGCATTGTTTCTGTTTATTAGCTGAGTCATGTGAAACAGTTATAAATCAAATCCAATCAATTATGAATAAGCACATTGGAGTGCAAAACACCTGCCCATAAAAAGCAGTACAGCAAATTCAATTCTGTTCGAATAAGAATTGAATTATATTTGAATAAGAGCTGAAGATGCCTCCTCAGTAGGAGAAATATAACCTTGGTAAACATCGTGGTTTCTAATGCATTAGTTTCGATAGGATCAGCAAATTTGAGTTTAGAAGTGTTCTTATTTTTTGCAGACACATTTATTAACTGTTTCTGCGCGTAAACATTGCTAGTCTTAAAAAAATAAGCTTCCACTTCACCTGATTACATCATAAGCACTAGCGGCGCTGGAAATATTTTAACTACAGAGCTAGATTTTCAATAATGAGCAGTTTTCTTCCACATCCTAGAAGTCAGGCCCGTCGCCAGGATTTAGCAGCAGGGTGGGCCAAAAACCAGAAGGGGAGGCCACATTTTTGAAATGCAGTATTGGATGTATGTAGCAAACGGGGGGCCAAACGTGAAATGGGGGGCACCGATTTCAAATGGGAGGGCCTGGCACCACTGGCCCCCCGCTAACGACGGCCCTGCTAGAAGTACAAGCAACGGTGTATTGAGGGGAAGGCAAAAGGAACGCAATAAAAGATAGAAACACACGACATACTGCGGCTTGTTTACGCGATCGCTTACTTTAACTGGAAAGAAACTGGAAATTGCTGTAGAAATGAAAACCAGGCCACTAAGCAGGTGAAATAAAATTTAACGTTTCAGCGGTATGCGCTACAGTGCGAAGCTCTGAGTTAGCGTGTTGAAGAACTTTTTAATTGTACCGCAGGCCCGTAGCCAGGTTTTAAGGTTTGCGGGGGCAAAGTACAATTTTAGGGGGGTACTATTTTTGTTGTATTGTATGTTTCAAACAAATTATTTTAATAATTTTCAGCGATTAACTGGGTAGCATATTGCCAGTTGTCTGTTTTCAGTCTGATCACGTAAGAGTTTTGATTGCATGCTATGCGCCGTGGGTAGTCTAGCAGGGGAGCGAAGACTCCGGCGCCTTCCTCAAATTTTCAGAAACGATGTCTTTTTCCATAAAAAAATATCGACACAAAACCAAGGACATTTGTTTAGTTATGCGCTTTTATCCGGAAACAACAAAGAAAACCAACGTGAAGAATATTTTGGTTATGCTTCAAGATATTTTTCTGACTACGCGCCAGTGCACGAGGCCTGTTTGCTGCATTTGATTCAGTAAAAACTTTGATGTTTGCCTAATGCACTGTTAACTTATTGAAGAACATAAAAATATTTTGGTACAAACAACCAGACTGAACCAATTGTATTCGTATCAGTATTTAAAGTGAAGACACCGGCAGGAAAGAAACTCCTAATTTCTCACAAGAGTCACTCCTAATTTCTCACAACAATGAAAAACGCAAACATGAAAGCACCAAGAAAAGGAATTTGAGCATAAACTGTCACAAAAGCTGCAGTTTTGGCACCAGCTACATAGCCGAATCGATCAATAATATGCACGGAGGCACTGGCAGTATCAATTTAAGAGAATACTTTCAACATGCAGCCTTCGAGTTTTGATCGAAAATTCAGAAATGATGTCTTCGTTTGCCACAGCAGCTGTTTCATTTTTTTAAAAACGTAACCAAACCAGCCGATGTTTACGGTCGTGTGTCATGCACCTATGCGGTAAGGTGTGGATATCCACACCACACTAGAGAAACTTGTTTCGCATGTGACTGTCGAAACTCCTGTAATTAAGCCCCCGCTCAGCAGCAAATATGGTAAGAAAAGTTGCTTTGTACTTCAAAAACCATTTCAAAAACTGGTCCAGATTCATACGGGTGTTTTCATTCAAAAGCACATCAGGAAGCTTTGATGAGACAATGCTTTTCACAGTGGTAGTTTCAGCATCAAGAAGATCTTCACTGATACTTTTGGTAGTTGAATTGACTAAAAAGCAAAGAGGTAATTCTCTTGTCGAGAAAGCAATTCGATGCCGGTGAAAGAGCACGCAAAGATATGACAAACATAAAACTCCGAAAGCCGGTGGCTGAACACGCTCTGAATTGTATCAATTATTTCAAAGTAAGATGGTTTCAAATTCAAACTCTCACTTTCAATGTGAACTCCGATGTGTTCTGTTATGACGTCCTGTCTGAATCGATATGAAACTAACTGACTTTTTGCGCTTGTTTGGAGGGAGGGTGGGATAACTTTAGTGGAAGCTTTAATTTTTGCAGTATTTTTTCAAACTCTGCATCGTTTCTTAATTTTATAATCTCTGTGATAGTAGAATTAATTACATCGTCACATACAGCCAAACTGCCAGATTGCCGTTGCAAGATTTTGTCTGCTAGAGCGAAAAGATTTAAAATCAAGTTCATCACTTCATTTGTGAAAATGAATTGCCGCTTGCTTATTGCTGCAAGCAAACCAGCTCCTTTAATGGTTATTTCCGCATCGCTTGTTTCAGAGGGGATAAAATACTCCAGCGTTGTTCTAACTTCAGCAAAGTGTTTCACCAGAGACTGGGTGGTTTATAATTACCAGACTTTGCTCCATTAGTCGTGCCATGGCGTCACCGTTAAACTTTTTATATACGACAGAAACTTCTATAAGTGGACAAAACATTGCTTAGCAAATTGCAAATGTCAAAGTACCCGCGAACAAAAGGTAAACCGTCGCACACATGAACAACCACTAAATGAAGTTGGTGATTAAAATATTGAATGTAGGGAACGTCACGCTTAACATGCTGACTAATTAAAGCTTGCGCTCCACCGTGTTTTTCGGACATCATCACCGACGCTCCATCGTAGCATTGTGTAAGACATTTCCGCAAATCAATTCATAGAAGATCGAAAGCATTCCTTCTGAAATGGACTTTGAATCAAATTTTTTGAAATTCATATATTCCGGGGAATTTTTTTGAGGATATCATCTTTATCTACAACTACAAGCAAGGCTAAGACCAATTTTCCCTCTAACGTGCGCAAACTGCGCAGTACCACCAATATATTTGCGCAGTGAAATCTGGTTCTCGTGCACTTGCAACATTCCAAAAATTTGAAAAAGCAGGAAAACAAGGAGAAGCTATTTAAAATAAATGTGTAAGCCCTACTTTGTTCGTATTTTTATAAGACTTTATGCTTATTCTAAATTGTAATAGTTTACCAACTTAGCAATTCATTTAGAATTCTGATGCTCACTAAAACCAACATTTGCTAAAATTTTCTTAGAGAGAACGCTGGCTTAGACTTTATATTATGACATTACCATAGTCCGCTTCATAGTGCCATGGCGTTGTTCGTGTTAACAGAGAGACTGCGCAAACGGTTACGAAAGACGGTCTTCATTGACTGTGACATCACAAGTCGAAATTGTTACCATGGACGTTCCTTAGTACAATTTATTTTGTAACAATAAGGTTAGCATTTCATGCAACGTGCGGCGGTGTTGCGAGTTGGCATAGCAATTAAACAGATTGAAAACGAACATTTGCAAAATTTGTTGGTTTTTCGAGTTTGAATCATGTTGGTGGGGGGCAAGAAAAAATTGGGTGGGAGGGCACTGCCCCAAATGCCCCCCGTGGCTACGGGCCTGCTGTACCGTATAAGCGCTGTACTGTAAAACAAATTTGGTAGTGTTCTAGAAATCACATTATTCAAAGGTGTTTCTGCTGCACTTTTCTGATTTAATTGATTGTATATACTGTGAATGTCATCTAATTACCATATAGAGCCTTAAAATAACACGAATTCCCAGACCAGCTGGGGCGGAAGCATGCCAAGTACAGGCAAGTTGCTGTAAATGGATGGAATGTGTAGTGTTTCTGTTAGGCCTACTTAAATGACTTCATTTTTCCGGCAAACTTTAGCGATCCGGTCTTGTTTCACAATATGTGTTCTCATAAGACTAGAAAATGAGTTCACTTGTAATAAGAGTTTTGACGGAGATTTCTTAAATAATCTCCCACCTTGTAAGAGATTTTTCAGGTTCATTGAAAAACCTCTTACAACTTTGTTGCTACACGATATGCTTTGCTCCCGTTCCACAAAATGTCACAAAAATTGAAATCCTTTCCCTGATATGTAGTATCATTTACATACGACCCTAAATAAGTATTTTGGTACACCAAACCCTGGGCAGTACAGCGGGAAGAATACGCTTCGTTAGTTGGTTTGTTGTTTATTGCAGAAATGCGAATTACTCAATGCAAAATTAAATAACCAACGTTTGAGATTATCATCTGTTTATTTCGATAAATATTTGCCCCAAAGCTATATCTGAAGAAGATCAAAAAAGGTGAAAAACAAGAAGGATATAAGCATGGGCTTCGGAAGGATTTTTTCCAGAGGGGGCCAAAAGTGGTGAAATTTGGTTTTACCCCTCGAAATTGAAAAATCAACCTTTTTTTGCTGAAATTTTCAAAATCCAGGGGAGGGCAAGGCTCCCCCTGCCCCCCTTCCGACGCCCATGGATATAAGAACAACTCAAAATTACGTACGAAACATAATACAGCAATGAAATGTATTGACATGCAGATGAACACACGCAAATGGCAAAGAGAAGACAAGTTACGAACAACTAGAGTTGGCAATGTCTATTAGAAAGGTGGGTTTTTGCCAAAAACAAACACGTCTGGTTGAACAGGTGTACAGACGGGTTTATGGATAAATCCGACTGCCGAATAGTAATAATTTGGTCAGATCTTGGAAAGCTTGGGACTCAAACACAGCATGAGATAACACCTTCATCCACAATGTGCAAGAATCTCTTTGCGTTTCACAAACTATCGCAAAAGTGCAAGGTTTGGTTGTAACTCAACTCTGACATAACTAGTATTGGAACCATCAAACAGGTAGCTACACGCGCATCATCGGCTTTGTAAAGAGAAACACTGCTTACTATTTCCTGCTCGCACGTGATACACCTCGTTATTTTAAAAAAAGACGGCTCGTTAACCCGTGATGTTTAGTGGCCTACTGCGAAACTTTTGTCTGACACACAGATGCTATACAGTAGGTACTACATTGTCCAAGGTTTTTCGTTATAGTTTACTTTTCGAAACGTGGCGCTGTTTTAAGAAAGCTTTCAGGCAGCAGTTGAAGAAGAAATGTAAGCTCAAGCGTTGTTTGATAGGGAGTGAAGCAGCTGTAGGTAGAGATGAAAGTGATTTTGCTGATTGTAAACACACAGTCGTCAAACATATAGTTCTCGCATTTGATTCCTCGTTTTAGATTTAGGAAATGAAGCATTCATGCATCCTACTCTCGCGGGAGCTCTTGCTTCAAGTGTGCTCTCGTTTTTTTTGTTATTTTTCGCTCTCAGGCAGAAGTCCAACCACGTAAAGAGCGATTTGTGACAAACTTTCGTGCTGACCGTACCCCAGTCACATTATTTGTTAACGTGCTTGAACACAGATTAGCTGAGGATATTTTGAGCTTTCGCAGGAAAGTTTGGAAAACAACCTCAACTCGCTTTAGTGTCAAAAAATGTTCTTTGTTTGTTTTGTGCCGCAGAAAATCTCTTATTTGTTGCCTTGTTTTAATTTAACGCAAAGCCTGTTTGAATATTTTTAATGCATGGACGATGGACATCTACTATCTGTGTCAAAGTTTCTGAAGAGGTTTTTGTCTCTTCTTAAAACAACGTGACACATGGAACACCATATATTGCACCACGACCCGTTCTCAATAACCTGTTGGCTTAAGTCGTGTCTAGCGTTTAAAGTAAACGCTAAAGTTAAACCTTCAGCACATGTGGAAAGATGGAATCACGAGTGGGACACAAAGAATGAGGCAGAAGCTAGGGCCTGTTACACGAGAAAACGGTTCTTACCAAAGCATCTATCACGACTGAGTGCAACCACCTTTGTCGTCATTTCCAATACGGAAATGACGCGTGGCTGATTGCAAAGAAATGCTTCAGCGGTTATGGCCTGCACAGGACAATATAGCTTAAGTGTGCTAATGAAAACACTGAGCTATAATAACACTCTGCATGCAGCATACGAAAATCAAAAGAAAAAGTTTGAATGCAGTAAGTTTTGATAAATGCTTATCTTAGTTGAAAAAATCGAACTGTGTGCTGGGAATTGCACACAAACCAACAAGTTTGCAAAATTTTATTTCAGTTCCATACTTGATTACCATCGACGTGAGTCATTCAGCTGACTAGTCTTATAAAAGCAAGGTGTGTTAACATCGTTAGGTTCTTGTGTTATAGTTGGAACGTATCAACGGATGCAGCACAAATTGTGATGTATTTTCGTTGCCAACGGTTCAACTGTCGTTTTAGCAGTACTAGTTGTGATGATACTATATTTGATTCAGATGCTGGGGTAACTGATTTAAATGAAAAAGGTTATTTCTCACTTGCCTCAATTTCAACACGGGGTCGTTTCATTGTGAAATTCAGGAAACAGTGGGTTTTGGTTAACCGTCTAGCTAGCGTTTTGGCAAAAAACTTTGAAATAAGCCGAGTTGAGCCACAGTCAAAGCTAATTAGTTTTGAATAAGAACTTTGTGCAAAAGTTCAACAAGCAGTATTGCTTATTTGATCTCAAAACGCACTCGTTTCACTTTGAGCATATCTACTATCTATTTGTGTAGCAACATTTGTTGTGAAGTCACCATTAAATAGTAATTATGCGATTTGCTTTATGTGGTGACCGCACAACATCACGCTGCTGAATGCACTAACTGCAAAGGCGGCTATCGCAGCAGCAGTATTCAGGTAAAGTGATGTCGTTATTCAGCTACTACCCGTGGTGGAAAACCCAACACGCATAGACAGAGAAAGGAAAAACGTTGCATGTAAAAAACACACACCCGAAGTATCATGTTGTTCCCTGCAGACCTGGCAAAATCAAAAGTCAGCTGTGGCAGTTGCAGTTTAGGAGCGTTTAAATTTAAACCTTTTTGGTCCATGGACCGTCTTTAGAAACCTTTTTTGGTCCATGGACCGTCTTTAGAAAAATATATCCGATTAACCATTTTGCTATGCTGACATCTCATGAGCAACTAGTCGAAACTGTGTTGCACATAGGTCAGTGAACTCAAGGACATGTTCAATCTTAGCCCTTAATAAAGTAATAATCAATAAACTATGATTTACGGAACTCTTTGTGGACCAGCGCTAGAAATTCCAGGTGGACAGCTGGTGGTCCGCGTGAACCACGTTAAGAATCATTGGTTTAAACAATTGAAAGCTCAACCCTTTCAAAAGTTTTCCAACAAAGCTAGCTGCCGTTTTTAGTTTTTCTCTGCTGATTGTCGCCACGCGCTCTTTCGCACAGTGTTATCAGCTTTACACCTATTATCGTGATATGGTACGACATGCATAGCCATGCCTTTGTTACGCGGTAGCCAAAAACTGCCAGTCTGCTTGGCTCTGCACATGCTCATTTTGCAAAACGTGCAACTGCTTTTACTTCCACTATGGCTGATATGCCATGCGCACCGGCGGAGCACAAAAACGCATTATGTGAAAATTTTACGGTTTCACGCTCTTTGGAGTCAGCACTGTCTGACCTGATATCAGTCAACAAGCAATCCAGATGCTTTTTTTCAACCCCAGGCTAGTTATTCTGTAAGTCAGGCCCATATCAGTGAACTAGCTGTCGCGAATCAAAGGTTTCTGAAAATACCGCAGGCTAGTAATCTGTCAACGGTAACGTGACTCGAGAAAATCTTTTAATATTAATGTCCTTTTCATTTCTAAGCGACCGTCTCAAAACATAGTGGTTGTTCTTTGCAATACGTTTCCATTTAATGCCACCGTGCACGCTGCTTAATGCATTCGCAGTAAAGCGCTATATTTTTGACTTTAATATTTTTTGTCATATCTTCACGGTCCTGCTGTGCAGTCGGTATGGACCCCCGGTGGTCCGCTGTGGATCCCAATTTGGGAAACCCTGAAGAGACACCAATGAGAAAATTACTGTCCACCCAAGACACGGTTGACTCGCTGTTCACACAGTGTCAATGGCCATTCACAATTAAAAAAGGTTAACATGTATAAGACTGCTCAATTTGCAGTGGCACTTTTATTCAAATTTGTTTCAAAAATATTTAAATGTACATTTCATGTATTCACATATATACTGAGGTCGAAACAGGCCGCAGTCGTAGCTAAACCTAATGTAGCCTAGAAAACCAAATGTAATTTACGGTGATCGGCCTTTAGGTTGGTTTTCTACCGGCGTTCTCATTAGAGCCTGGAACAAGCGATCAATACTGTACCGCCTTGTCCGCTGGTGGAATGGATCGATGCTAATTAGAGGAGAGCTGCTCCTCTCTTTCATGTTCTCCGTTGTCTGCGTTGTTCGAGGAGGACGCTGAAGCTACGTCGAGTTCCTAGTTGTGTCAATTGCATTTAAAGCCTTGCAGAAGTTTGCATCGTGAGTTGCAGAATCAGTATTTTTGGTTAAAGGTGCAAATTCGCTTAGTGGTATTAATCGTTGCAGTGGTATGCCACACAGTGGCAGCAGTTTTGAGGTGGTTTACAATTGAGTGTTACTAATCATCTTGTGTTTGAGCTTTACGTTGGAGACATCAGACATCAAAAACTGTCAAAACAGCTTTTCAGATCAGAGTGCGGACCGAATTTAATTGGAGAATAATCACCATTGCGGGGACTGGATTATAAACTGCAGTATCGCAAGTTAGGCGCTTAGCTTGGGTAAGAATTTAAGCGAATGCTCCTTGACAGTTTGAAAATTTTCAAGTCTTTCTGCTTCGCGGATTTTGAAAATTTTTGTGCCAGAGGAAAGCAACCCTTGTTGAACATTTTCCGCTGAGAGAACCGTCACACGTTGCTGGTTGCGAAGTGGGAAGTCGGCAACGACTAGGGTGAAGGAACGTACAGTAGGAGCAGCAGGGTGACAGAGGGCATGTAAAACTTTGAGGAAGCAAGTTTAAATGTAGCACTTCATTTGATAACGTTGCAGATAATTCAGTTGAAATTTTAACAGATAAAACTTGTAAGTATCTGTAATGATGGCATCTTCAGTGTTCCGCGCCAGGGTTGCCAGGTGGGCCTTTTTTAGGTCAAATTTCATAAATTAGGCCTTGTTTCAAGTTGGTTGGCCTTAAAAATTTTTTGTTGCCCTTTTGGTCTTTTTTGGCTTCATCTCAGGTTGGTTGGCCTTAAAAAATACGTTTGGCCTTTTGGCTCTTTTTTGTTTTTTTTCGCTGAAATAGGTTCTTATGAAGGAAAATACAACTATTCCATTTTTTCGGCAAAATTTTTGCAAACTTTTTGTGATAAATGATATATTAGACCGACGCCCGCGTTCTGATTTTCGCAATATTTTGCGTAATCACTGGAAATGCGTGCACTCACTGCACTGTGTAGTGTGTATTATGTTGTAGGAACTAAGCAGGCTCAACGCTTGCAAAACAGGTCTGCGTCTCCGCGATAGAAATGCGACAATGACGTCGAGAAGTGGAAGGGCTGTAATGATTCTGGTCGTAAGCACAGGAGTGAATGGGAGCTGACTTTCGTAAGGGTCCAGAAAGTTGCTGATGGTACAGTATAGAAACTGTCGCACTGTTTTACCCAAAGTGTGCAATCTCACAAACCATGAAAAGTCAGAGAAGCATCAATAATGAGCTCCAGAACAATGCCAAGCAAGACGTAATCTTAATTTCAAATAATTTTTTTGATACTCTTGTAATTTAAATGTTTTTTTTGTGACAAAGGCATGGCAATTCCGCAAATGCAGTTTCGCTTTTTTTGGCCTCTTGTTGGCACTAGTTGGCCTTTTGTTGAAATTTTAATCTGGCAACCCTGTTCCGCGCGGTGCTCTTGACTAAGGAATTTGACAATGCATCGATAGGGCAGCTGGACGACGTTGCTAATTTTAGTTGAAGCTTTTAGCAATATTTTTTATGCATATGCCATTCATGCGCATCATATAAACCCGTTCACTGATCGAGTCACTGCATGCTAATGTGTCAGTGTTAAATGGTAAAACACATTTTGCGTATAACAATTGTACGGAACAGTTGCAGTAATTTTCCATAATGTGTCGTCAGCAAAACGTAAAACATGTGTTTTTTCAGCTTTAGGGTGGTGCGAGAATGATTTCTATTTTAATATTTGGATTAGTGGCTGCAAGTTCTGTAGCAGGTAAATTTGCTTTTATAATTCTTTCAATCTGTATTCACTTACCTTTAGTAGGCATGTCTTTTGCGCATTCATAAAGATTTCGTCGTAAAACCTATTTATAGGTGAAAGTGAGAACCGTCATTGACGGTTTTCAGCAGTTTTTCAGGGACTGCGATCCTTTCCGACGTTGTTATCTAACTTTCTTCACAATAATAGATGAAGCATTTTCGCACAAAACATCACCAGTATCTTCGTAAAAGTAAATTGCTAAGACACAACAGTGCGCAGTAGAATTGTGCTTATTCCTACTTCGGATAAACGTGTGGTGAAAAACTAACGTCTACTCTGTAATGCGCTATGACTAACTATTTTTATGTTCTTGTGCTATTCGATTACCCTTGTGATATGGACCATGAGTATGTGGCAAATAGATAAAGAAATACAAATAAATAAATGAATAAAAAACTTGGACTACGTCAAAACACTATGAAGCCTGTCAACTAGCAGGTTCATGACCACGACTGAAACAAGATTTCTTGTTTTTGAAAAACTTTGGTTTCAGACTTTGTAGTTTTTACACTTGATTCCAAACACATAACCAGAGTTTTTTTAATGCGTTTTAGGGACCCGATTCGGGTCCCTAGAATCAGGGAAAATTATCATCGGGTTCCTAAAGTCAGAGAAAATCGTGTCCCTAGAATCAGACAAACCGGGTCCCTACAGATCCATACCGGGTACCTAACACTTTCCTTAAAAAAACCCTGACATATACAAAATAAGACCGGTACAGTCAAGCTGCATTTTTTATGTTTTGTGTGAATTTTTAAATGCAGCAACAAACGCTTTGACTAATTTTGCTTTGCCATCAACCCCTGCCCCAATACGAACGTCAAAGTTTATTGATTATTGCTTTTGACCAAAGAAACTTTCCGAAAAGGTAATCAAAACCAATCTCGCACTAAGTCTAACGCTATATGTAAAACGACTAACATTACATCTTATTGTTACGCTTATCTACGGTGACCCATAGTTTGTGCCATGTCAAAATTTTGTTATCTTTAAACAAATCTAAAAATTTTTCACAAAATAAATTTTGTTTAAAAAATATTTTAAGTGACAAATTCTTTGAAACTGACAAATCATTTTCCAATTAAAAAATTTCAATTTTTTCTTCGTTGCATCCACCTCCCCCAACGAGTTCATGTCGTTCTTTAGCATCTGTTGCCTCACAAATCAGCTTGGAAATTCAAGCTTGGTTTGCATAAAACAAAAGAAATGCTTTAAAGTCGTTTACTTGCAGTTGCAATTAACCTCAAAATGTTTTTCAAAACAATTGTTACTTTTTTCCATAACTAAAAGTCTTAGCCTTGCTTCTGATCTTTCGAGTCATTTTTGCACGAGTTACCATTTTTCAGATGCAGCGGTCATTACGTCTCCTCTGGGAAATGCGATGGCCAAGCTACATTCGACTGCGCAGTTTCAGGTGAACTTATTAATTTTTGTACGTGTTCATCGTCTGCATGCGTTTGCCTAACAACATCGAACTACAATTTCTGGTGAAAAGTAATTAAAGTTGTAAATGCTGCTTGCGTGAAACTACTGTAAGAAATAGTTCCGTTGAACTTTGTATTTGTTTGGCACCAATGCCCGTCATTAAGGAAAATTAGTTGGGTCTATTCTTTTTGCTACCAAAATTTATACGTAAGGGTTGGTTGCGAAACATTTCTTCAAATCACCAATTTTCATAAATATGCAATGCCGAGGCGGTATATATCTGCTGTAAACGAGATTGATAAAAGCGGACCCGTATATGGATCAACTTCGACTGCCTGCTAGCACGTCAAGTTGGTTTGTTTGAAGCAACGACTCCGGAACTCCAACTAATGTATTTCACATTCCTTTTTCGATTTGATAATTTCTAATAAAGTTTTGTTTTTCCTTTTTGAAACAATTTTGTTGTTGTTTTTTGAAAAAAAAACAAGGATGAGTTTATTGGCATTGCACCGTCCAGAAATCAACTTAAAAGCGATTTGCTTCAGATATTAAAAACACCTGAAGTGAACAAGACTTTTGAACACACATTTGGCGAATTGAGCGTTGAAGCAGATGCCAGCTCTGCGTGTTCATGCATTTTAATTTTTTGTTGTGTTGACGATTAGTTTACGATAATTTTTTCCAGACTTTAGTACTTGACGAGCGGGTCAACAAATCCTCGTTTTAACAAAAACGTGCAAAATGTTTTCTTTTGAAATTTTGCTTTTATTTCAACAACCGCTTTGAAACGCAAACAAACAACAAGTATATCATTGAGAATCATTTTATGCCGCACACTTGAAGTCCAGCCAAACTAACTTTAGCCAAACAAAGGCAGAGAGAATTGAGAGAGTCAGCACAAAGCCTCACTGCTTTTCAAATACTCGCTGTTTTCAGTGGTATATCCTGCCTCAGTTTTACTACGGCGTCTTTTTCAATGTCCTTGATTTTATTTGTTTCAGGCTCGACCGGCTTCGAGCACGAGTGCTTGTTCCGAATGCGTCATTTAATTGGTGGAAATTCAGTTTTCTTATATTGGCTATACCAGTGCTGCTAAACTGTTTTGTCCCATCGCACCTGTTTTTTTCTCGACAAGCCTTTATCACACCCATAAGCCAGACCAAGTAGCATTCAAAAGTGTTTTCATTTAAAGAAACGAACACCACATATAAGCACCATGTTCTCAGTATAATAAGTTATAGCATTCGCAATATGATTTAACAGATTTAGCATCAAACTCCATCAATCAATTAAAACAATATACTGAGGTTAGCAAGAACCAAAGAAGCTGAGTGTGTATAATATAGCTGGAGCACGTTGAAGTTAATCAAATGATCATTTAGCGTTTTGCCCCCCCTTTGTATTTTTTGCCCCCATATAGCACCCTTCGATATCGACAACAAGGAGGAGATATCGTCCACGTTGAGAACCGCTGGGTCACAACATTGCTGTCGCTTGCACCGCACTGACTGCAGTTGTGCATTGCCCTTTGACAAAAGTTCATCTGGCTATTAAGCCTTGGAGCGGAACCCTAGGCAAATGTTTTCATTGCTCAAGGAATCCTGTGTGATAATCCAAGTGTCTGTTCCATTTATTTAATAAACCACCATAGCGTTAATTCCTCGTTGGGTGCGCTAGATAATTTGCCTCATTTGTGTAAAGGATAAATGTGTCCTATTTCTTGCCTGGAGTAACAGACCTGGAATGTCTGCAATGAGGTGATGCAGTTGGGTACTCTAATCCAAAATGTTAATTAGTGGTAGAGAACAGCGGGATAGCCACGAATATTTGTTTTGGGGAGCCGAACGGCCGTACATTGCCCGTACTGGCATTTCTTACCCACTGCTGCCACCTCTTTATAAACGGCTGGCCATGGAAAGGCCTAGGATTGGCGTGAAGCCAACTTTTTGTGAGTAAATTACGGAAAATCTGAGACTAGTCGTTGGTAATTTCCACTGAAACGAATCAATCATCGTCCGCAGAAAAGAACCCACGCCACACTCCTAATTAAAGCCTCGTATCAAAGCAGTCTGCTTACCTCTGCACCGTGCGATCTTGGCAGCTTGCTATTCAACACTCTCCACAGTTAAAGAACGATGAAAAAATATTACAACTATTAATTTCAATTGAGGGCCATGGCCCTCATATTTACAACCCTGTTAGAGAAACACTACGACAATGCGTGGCAGTAATATCCCTTCAAAGACAGACTTTTTTGTCGTTTGTTCCAAAGTAAACAGTTTTGGAACAACTTGTAATAAGGTCGTGAAATCGGATTGGGATTGAGTTGCATCAGATCTGGTTTTGACTGTGGTTGTTATTCCCAATTTTGTCCCTGTGGTCAAATGATCCCACTTCGAGAACCTCGGTTTGCTAAAAAACTAAGAACTTTTGAGTTTTCTGAAAGGATGTTCAATGGTCTTGATGCAACAGGCGTGCTGCTACTCTTCGTTGGTGGTCATCTTTAACACCCTGTTGTTACATCTTATCAGGATGGCTTCCTGATGCTTGTTCGTTGTAATACAGGTTCATTTCTCCAATACTTCTGTGAACGACACTTATGAATGGAACATTAACACCGACTACGTCGGCAACGTCGTCATAACAGGCGAAAACAGCACAAAGATCGAGGGATTCAATGCCACTCAGCTTTATAGTATGTGGAAAAAACGCTTTCGCAACTTCACACGCTTTTATTTTAGGATTGCAAATGTTCAACTCTGAAAGTTTAAAAAATCAAGAATTTTTCCAGCAGATGTCACAGGTCGCTGCATCTAAGTAGCGAGTTGTTTGTCTGTCTGTCGATGGCTTCCGCGTTGGAATTACCGGTTTATTGGTCGGTGTAGGGTTTATGTATGTATGGCTCTTGTAAACTAGCCGGCACGTGATCGAAATACGTTGCAACTTAGCACATAGCTAGAGTTATCCATTGGATTTTTAGCGGTAAACGGAGCGCTCACCCGTAAAAAGATTTAAAATTAACCGAAACGTGGTTGAAAACAGTGTAGTTTTTGTTTGTGTGCGTTCTTGCAATGACGTAGAAATATTTCCGCAAGTATTGTAATCACTTAGTTAAGCAATACAGATCAGCAATAAACGAACTTCGTTATTTGTACTTTAAAAATAGTTTTTACCCGTTTTACTGGCGACATCACTTACTGTTAAACCGTAGTAGTGATGAACTCTCAGACGATTTTCCGTAAATGCGCAGATTTGACGGCGAATGCATCGCTTTCCAATGTTTGGATGACGCTCAAGATCAAAAACGTGTCCGAGGCCTTGCGCGATGCGAATATCTCGGTTATAGGCAGAAACAACCTATCTTCTTCCGCACTGCTATTAGTAACAAGTAAGTGGAGCGCGTTCTTCATTAGGTTTCTGGTTGTTAGGGGTGTCAACTTACATTAAAATCCACCATTACAAAATGTATCACCTGAACGCGCAGGAATGAGCTGCGGAATGCGTTCAAGCAATTAAGAATTTTTTTTAGATGGAACTGTATTTGGTTGATTTAGGATTTAGTGGTGTCCAGGGTTGCGGAGTCGGAGGTTTTTGGGTTGAGTCGGAGTCGGATTCCTAACAACACTGGGAGTCGGAGTTGGAGTCGGATTTTTTTGTCCGACTCCGGATGTCCACTTGGACAATGATTTTTTATATCACACTCTTAAATTGGAAACCCCTGTTGAAATGGTACAATTTCTTTTGAAACTTTTGTAGAAATAGAGTTTTCTTACTGTGCACCACGATTTCCATTAATTTTAACAGCCAAATTTCATTCCCTTTATGTTAAGGAGTCAGAGTCGGAAATTTTGTGAAGGCCGGAGTTGGAGTTGGAATCGGATATTTTACTGTACCTCCGACTCCGCAACCCTTGTGGTGTCACAATTCAGTTTCTACATTTTTTGTGATGCATGTATACAAACCCGTAATCCAAATGAGTTTGAAAAGGATTTATAAGTAAGTTTTATTGCATTTCTTTCTGATGCTGTAAATAGCCTGGGTATGTGCATATTTAAATGCTTTCATTCATTCAGTTTCATACCCAATACTTTGGGGAGGATGGCGGGAAAGCATCTCTAGCAGGACTTGAAATACCTCATTGTCAACAGCAATGTCAGATAGTTTTACTGGCTCCACACCAAGCGACGGGACCAAGTAAAGTCGAAGATGTAGTCACTCCACTTGGTGCTTGGTCAACTTCTGAACCGCTTTCCCATGGTGTATCCAGCAGGATTTGCCTCGCCAATCTTTCCTGGGACATTCTGGGCATATGTCAAACACAGGGGCGCCGGAAGTATTTTTCCAGGGGGAGCAACTAGGGCGTTTTTCCAAAAATTTTCTAGGGGGGAAAAAGTAGTGGAATTATTTTTTCCCACTCGAAACTAAGAAAACAACCTTTTGTGCTAAAATTGTCAAAATCCAGGGGGGCCAAGGCTCCTGCTGCCACCCCTGTCCGACGCCAATGGTCATATACAAATGTGGTGCAATAGGCGTTTTTGTTCAATGTGTCTTGACAGACCTAAAGTCATAAACCAGGATTTTTGTATTTCCTGTGTGTTGCCGCGAAACTTTCAAGAACGATGAAAGGTCGTGCACTTTTCGCTGCGTCAGAAAGTCTTGTTTGTTACTCTGACAATGTCTGAAACACCACAAAAGGGTAACCACTTCACTCGCCCCACTTTTTTGTAGGCCTAATCATCATCTTTTTGGAGATTCTGCAAAAGTTTACATCGGTTGAATTTTATGCTCATCAAAACATCAGAAATCTTTACGTTATAAAAAAACTTGCATTGTGGGCATTTTGTTTGAAATGGACTGCACAACTGCAGAAATTTGCCAAAAGTGTTTTTGTGGCTAGCGAATTTCTTGGTTGGCTTGGTGTGTATTGATTAACTGGCACAACAAAACAAGGTTCCGTGAGGGTTTTTTGGGAAAAGCACAAACAAATGAGTTGTCTATTGGCCGTGGAGGCTTGTTTAAAATTACAGCGATTTATCCTTTTCGTGACAACAGCCGAAATGGATGAGGAAAACCCAAAGTATTGTTTAGTCATGCCACAAGCAAACAGCTTGTGCAATACATACGGGGTTTGTTGTAAACCACGGACCGTTGTTAATATGCCGCAAGGCAGCGATAGACGACGTAAGCGGGTCTGTGGTGCACATCCAGGTGATGCGGAGTTTTTGTCGCAAAAGTGTTGTTTTATATGAGCAAAAAAGTTTTTCAATCTGTAATAGGATAAACTTTCTGCTTCGATATCTGAAAGTGTCTGTGCTTTTTTATTTGTGAAGAATCTTGTCCTGCTGTACCTTTCGATGCAAGTTGCCTGGATTACATGTGCGTCTACAACACTTCTACTTACAATCAAACAATTGGAAGCTCGTCTGCAGAAATCTCTCGTTGTTATAATTCTTCGACATGCAACCGGGATGGGCAGTGGTCGAATGCAACCGTCGTATGCATCCCGGTACTGTCGCGTGTGCTATGCGTTTGCTAAATCATGGCGGCGTGGTAATAATCCAGGGGTGCAAAATTTTCTGTGAATTTTAGTAGCGCACAGAAATTGTTCGTAGTGCACATGCACACATACAACCTTTGCCATAGTATTCCATTTAAAATTACAAACTAGGCACTGCTACGTCACTGCAAATCTCGTTCGCGCACTCCAAGATTTTGGTCGCCCGGCGCGAGTGCGCGATCGCATTTTTGCACCCCTGCGATAATCCCTTTCAATTTTTCAACGTTTGTGTATAGTGTTTTAGAAAAAAGCAGAACTTTTTAAATGTCGTACTAGAAAAAAAAACACAAAGACCAAAATACTGTATTAACACGGTTTCGTTCAATCGTTTAGCCTGGCACAAATTTTGTCCAACGTTTAAGCATTTGCTTTTACTTTCCAAACCATACTTGTTGCATAATTGCTCCCAAACTACTCAATACCTAAACGTTGGCTTGCTGGATTTCTACTGTGAACACAGACGTATGCAGTCTAAATCAGCTAGGTATGTTATCTGGACTCCAGAGTAGACTAATTCGCTGTCTGCTGACATAGATGCACAGCCCCACTAACTATCTCTTTGTAAACTGGTTCTCTTACATTTCCTCATCGTATGGTATTAGTTTCAACCAAGCAGATATTTAATTTCTTAGTCTCTGTAAATGAAGTCAAACCTTACACTTATTACAGGTGCGCGAGCATCGTAATAATCTTAAAAATTGTTGTTTTCTGCTTAAACGAACTGTGAAGTTAATGGAATCAGGTGCACTAGCGCTAGTTAGTTGTTTAGTTTATTATAGTCTTAAAGTTTCGACTTCGATTCCATTTCTGTTGGCATGAAAGCCAGGCCCTACCATGTTGTAAGTTGTTGCACAGAACACGGTGGCTGCAGCGTTTTAAATGAAGGCCAATAAAATTTTGTATAAACAGATTTTTGAAAAGAGCATTGGTTAATAACGTGAACGTTAAGCAGCAGCCAAAAGTTTGATCAATAAGGATATTTTGAGTGTGAAGTAACTGTTCTTTACTCCAAAACAAACAAAAAAGAAGCTTTTAATACTTCACCTCATCGGTCCTGTTTCTGTGAAAGAAATTGGCTGTGCAGCGTGGTTGGTGGATTAGTAAACTGAGTTACGAGTCATAGAGAGTTCAAACATGACTTTAACCTAAACCATGCTATACCGATCCTAAAAAGCGTTTTACCGGCGGTCATGCTTAAAACAATATTTTATTTTCCTGAACGTAATAAAGGCAGAATCTTCCAGTGTAGATTTTCAGTCCACTTCATCGAAGACTCACCAAAAAACTGTGCGCAAAGCGAAGCTCTGAAGCCGGAATCAAAATTTCAGGCTCCGGTTCTGGCTCAAGTTACAAGCAGTGGCGTAGCCAGCCCAAAAATGTTGAGGGGGCAATGTGTGATTTTAGGCGAATAACGCTATTGTTTGGTAAAACGCCTCTCAAAGCACAAAATGACTATATTTTCCAAAAACTTGGGGGGCCATGGCCCCTTCGGCCCTCCTGGCTACGCCTATGGCCACAAGCATCTAAAATAGTTACAGCTGGGCCATCAAAATTAGTTTGACTCCGGCTTTGACTCCAAAAGGATTTCGCCCAGTAAAAACTGAAAAACACTGTATTTGTATTATTGTGTCATAACACTGGTCAAACACGATTTTTGCATGGAATTTTTCCAAGGATTTTGAGTAAACCTGATGTTATTGGTAGTTATCACATCACGTTTTGAGGTAAGAAAACCAAATTTTAATAAATTAAAGTTTTTGAAAAAGATTAAAATATATAAAAACTTCTTTAAAAAGTCTTACTTCACAAAGATAGCGCCTTAGAAATACAGGTAACCGCCCAAAGACGGTGCAAAATATTTTTGAATTTGTATGAAACCATTACGTACTAAATAAAGGGTATATTCATTTAGATTGGATGTGCTACTCCCGGTCGATGGGGAACCGGATGCAGTAAGACGTGCGGTAAAGGGTGTCCAGTGGATGGAAAATGTGAATTTGCGACAGGGATGTGTTTGGCTGCTAACGGATTGACGACCACCAACTGCAAAACCGGTTACCATGGAATGCTGTGCGACAAGGTTTAAATTTCAACAGAATAATAAATGACGCTATGAATCGTTTTGTATTTGCCAAACAACAAAAATGGCAGTTTCGTTCAAGAAAGGTTTATTTCAACAGTTTTATTTAGGCTAAACCAAATCAATCTTTGAAGTCTCTAGTGATTTACACTAACAGCTTAAACGTCGTCCTGTTTGGAAGTACTGTGTTTTTCACCATAAAATAGACTTACCTTGTTGCTGTGTTTTCAGTGTGCTTGTTTTAGTAGTTAAAACCTTTTGTTCGGAGATTCTCTACTAGTCTTGCTTATTCCATCGGTTGAAGATATTTTTTTATTTTTGCAAGAATAAATTTATCGGAAATATGCCTTTAAAGTGAGCAACCAAAAATGCTAAAGCTCAAACCCGTAACCAGGGTCGGGCGCAGGAGGGGCCTGGATAAATGTGTTGGACGTAGTTTAAAACTATTGGACATAGTTTGCAAAATTTGGGCACCTCTCATAAAACTTTTTTCCCTCCCCCCTGGTGTTCCAAGCTGGTTACGGGCCTGCTAAAGTTTACGAAACAAGTGGCGAGGGCATTGTCGATGTAGACCGTGAGCTGTTTGATAATAACCTTAATACCGATATTATTAAAATGCCTAGAGTATTTTAGTTCAGTGGTTCTGAACGTTTCTTTAGTATTCCCTCCTTACGTACCCCAGTCACTTTCTTTTTCTCCCAATATACATCACAAAAAAGATAATCTCAAAGTGAGCCATGCAACACAAAGGGCGAAACATCGAGTTTTATTGCAAAATAAGAATTTCATCAAACGAATCTACCACACCAAATGCACAAATATAATTTCATTCGAATTCAGTAAGATCCCTGAGCTTCATGTTGAGAAAGTACCACAGAAATTCGAGAAGAAAATATATGTCAACCCTGCCCGCAGATATCCGTTCTTGGAAATATGGAGGGTTTATATTGTTCAAAATGTCCGTAAACAGCACAAGCCCATTCAACTAAGCATTTACGTGGAAATGACAGCATTGATTGCTCGGCCACTGTTGCATATTTAACATACTGACTTAGGGGATCCTTACCAGTTGATTTTTGGATGCATGGATTGGTTTCATGCGATCACCGTTATCAGCCAGATCAGAATCCATTTGCATGCCATCCTCACTTGCACAGTCGAAGCGCTGCGTCAGTGTTCCTCAACGGGGAGCAACTTAGTTCACTAAAGGAGAGATTTTTAATTCCTCCTTAAGAAAATTTTTAAGCAGCTCACTAAGGGAGAATTTTTCAGCCGTCAGCTGATATGGTACGCAAGAAGAAACAAGAAAATGCATTAACCATTGCTAGAAATATGAGACCTTGCGGAAAATTCTTCGTTTTCCTCCTCGATTACTCCCGTAGTGGGCCAAGTGGTTTCGGGTTCAAAACTAATGACCTAGTTAATCAAAAGTCGTTGTCTCACTGAAATATTTGAATGTGAGTAATATATTTGAATGTAGTTAGTTTGATGCTTGCGGTTATTCTGGTAAACAAGTCGATCAGTTGACTTCGGTCCGACTTTAACACAGGAAGCATTGACATCTTTTTTTCACGGAAATTTCGTGGAATTTGATGTATTTCAAAAGCGTTTGAGATTTGCTTTCAAATGGCTAGATATGAATCATGAACTACTGCCAAAGCTGAAAATATCTGGGCTAGTCCAGAAAAGTATATGACCGCTTTGGTTTCATGATTTTTGTCAATGGCATAAGTTGCTTAGAGTATTATTTCAATGTTTTTTATTAAATTAATGCTCTGCACAGAGACGACTTTAATCGTGAGAAAAAATGATAGCGCCCGGGTGGAACGAAAAGTTTTGTCCTGATATGTGTAACCTGCTGTTCTTTCAAATCATCAATGTTGTGTATATGTTAAAAATAGAAATTTCGCCTTGACATATATTTTTTTGTTAAAATCGCTTTAGTTTAAATATTGACGAAAAGCAACTATCCAAAAAACCACAAATTGCAGCTGAGCGGGCGTTCATCTAAGCAGTATCCCCACGTTTGAAAAAAACAATAAGAAAGTTGTCATTCAGACGAAGACACTTCAAGAGTGTCAAATCTGTAGCTTATTTATTTTGTTTGTGTGCGCTACGCGACACCAACCGGCGCTGATGTCTTCGGAAAGTTTTTTTTCCCAACACAAGCTTCGATTGTGGGTGGAAAAGATTTCGACGTCAGAGGCGCCGGCCTAGGCGTAGCCAGGCGGGCCAAAGGGGTCATAGCCTCCCAAACGTTTTAGCATATCTTGTATTTTATGCTTTGAGAGGCCGTGTCCCAAACAAAATACTGTTGCTCGCTTAATGTCACACGATTTGCCTCCCCTGAAAACGTTGGGCCTGGCTATACGTTACTGGTTGGGGAACGACTTTTGTGTGGGGGTGTCTGGCGGCCGATTTATGCGTACTACGTAGTACGTACGTCATATCGGTGATAATTCAACGTTGGAATGCTTCTTTGCACAATTTACAAAAAAACTGCAACGCGAAAATCTCAACTTTGGTAAACATGATTGAAGTAACGCCGGTAATTTACAAACCAAAACGCATTCCAAAAACGTTCTCGTCACACCCTTTCTTAAGACTTTTCACCCCTGGAATTTGGGCTCCAATTTCTCCAGTTGCACAGGAGTTCCTTACTGTAATTGTTTGGGCGACTGGGTGAGTCATTCAATGGGCTGCTTGCTGTCAGCCGCTTTGGTAATGGAGTTAGTTGGTCTTTGGCTTTGATGGTAGTAGCTTTATGGACCTGTTACTGTAGTCTGCGCACTTTCTATGATCTTGCTTTAGTCTTTGTCGTCATTTCACATGTAAGCTTTTGCTTAAAAATTTGCTGGACTGCAGATGCATCGCTGACGCGAAATCGATTTCCTAGCAAAACAATTTGCGATCAAATTCCACTGTGTCGCCCTTGTGGTGTCTTGATGCTGTATTTGGGAACTACGTAACATTTTCAGTTTTACTGCGCACACGAACACCTCAGCGTCCTTACTGCAGACCAGACGGTTCATAAATTTGTCACAGAGGTGATTTTCATCTTGCCCTTGGAGGTTTCTTGTATATCTCGGAACCATAGGTGTAGGAGCAAGCAAATTTTCGGGGATGCGAAGGACATTTTGCCCGAATTTCCCCAAACTATTTTGCGTGTTTCGCCGAACTTTTTTAAAATTTTTTGTTTGACCCCGAAAAAAGTTTTTGTGGGGAAAACTTTCGCCCCACAAATTTTCTGTAGCAGTTGGTCGCTCAATGTCAACTCTCACGAACTCTAAAACATGACGACGTTCTTTTTTTGGAGGTCAAAAACTGTTTTTTAGAGAAAAAAGTCAGACATTTTTATTCAGTCAGATTCACTGATCACTCAACAGGAAACAAAGGTGTCAAAAGGTCTGTGCCCGAATTTTCGGGCAGGTCCTACACCATTACTCGGAACCCCCTACGAGTTATGGTACAGGTAGGTAATCCGGACTCCCACTCTCCTTATTCCCTCACCCATGTTCGACGGCATGAAATTATACAGCACGCCCGGATGCGAACAGATGTGAGCCGCAGAAGCAATCGAGTTCGACACTCATGCTTTTGTGAAAAGAAAGGATGTGTGGTTCTGAAAAGAGCGCAAGCCCATGCTTCTTTGCCTGATTTTTTATTTCGCACAAAGAAAAGTTGCTGCCATTAGCCCTTAGCAGCGGTCGCGCTTCTGCTTATTTTTAGATTGGATGTGCTTCTCCGGGTCGCTGGGGAATTGGATGCAACATGACGTGCGGCAAAGGGTGTCCAATGGATGGAAAATGTGAATTTGCGACAGGGAGGTGTTTGGCTGCTAACGGATCGGCGACCACCAACTGCAAAACCGGTTACCATGGAATGCTGTGCGACAAGGTTTAAATATATTTGCAGTATGTGTTACTTGCTTGAAATTGCGGACTTGCCGAAGAAGTAAAAACATTTTCTAAGTTTCACCAATTAAAAACGTGCACATGAAATTTTGATCCCACAGCTGCTGCAGAGAATATTTTGTGTAATGTTTAACTTCATCATGTATGGTATAACTATAATCTTTACAGTTTTGCACAAATGTATTTTATGAAAAAGTAGGCATATCATATTTTCGTGATTGAAAACCAGGACGCTTCAGAACAACCAGCCTTTGTCAGACGAATGTCATTCAGTTCATATCTTGCTTGGAGTATGTAGCTATTTTCGCTAAGTATTGCAGCAGTTTCACTTGAAGCGATTTAAATTCTGAAAGCTTCAATTTCACACAGATATCAGGTACAAAGTAGCGAATCACAACGAACGATTTTGCCCTCTTTCCAGGGACGCCGGAACAGCGGTAGGGCAGTAAAACAGTTGAGATCAACGAAAACTTAATAGAACAAAAACATCGTTACCAATAATGCTTGTTTCTGTGTAGCAACAACGTTGACCTCAAAAATAATAGCAGATAAATTATAGAAACGTACTCTGAAGTTTCTGGTTGTGCGAATAGCTGCAATAAATATTTTTCAAGTCGACCTTGATAAACCATGAAATTACCTATGACACTTCTATAAAAAGGCACCTCCGCTCCAGTTGTCCCCATTATGAAAGGTCAGGGGGCCAATGTCCCCGCTCTCCGGCGTGCCTGCTCTTTTCTGTTCGACGCATCAATAGTAAGGGAAACAAAATTCACTTTCTCTAATTCTTGGCATAGTTCAGCAGCAATCATTGGGACAATGCAATCAACAATTATTAATTCATAGTTTGTTGTTGCAATAACAAATTTAGGTTCAAAAAAGTTTGAAACTATCTAAGAGGTTGCAATGAGAACTTCTAAAAGACTGTCCGTAAATAGCAGCATGATACGCAAAAATTTAGCTTCTTTCGCTGCTGAGATTAGGTACTCATCAGAATGAGCAGCTTTGAAGAAGTGTGTCGCACGAGATGACGACATTGCTGCCTCAACAGAAGATTTGCGTTTCTTGGTTTCAAAGTGGTTGTCAATATCTGAGCGTTGGCCATGGTCAATTGAAATAACAGATAGTTCTAATTCAGCATAGTAATTTTTAGACAGGGCCCAAGTCGAAGCCTAAAGAAGAAACTGTTAGATAAAGAAATATTACATCGGCCTACCAGTTGTTTCAGAGATATTCAGTAAAATGAGAAAATGATAAATGGATTTTGCAGAAGGAAATGAGTTATAGGCAAATCATTTCTAGCCGTTTGTACAGTACGTTCGTTTAGAAATGGTTTACTCGCTAGTCGAACATTTAAAAAAGGGTGAAGAAATTATTACATCAATAATGTAAATGTTAATTACTTCAAAATTACCAAAAGGCATCGCTGGCCGCACAAAACAACATCGTGGGCCACATGCGGCCAGCGTGTTTGACACCCTGATGTAACACAACAAAACAAAAAAGAACAAGATCACACATCACTCTTCAGTAAGTTGGCTAAACAGACCAATCTCAGCCTGCTAATAGTCGTGTAGGAAGGGGTATGCTGGCTGACTGAATGCCTAACCGGGACTTTTTGATTGACTGACCGGGACGCCGGGACAAAACCGATGGTATGCCTATGAAAAAGAGGCTTGCCCCATGAAAAGATTGAAAAACCTTTTAAGTACCGCGTGCGCCACTTTTTTGCTGAAACTCCCTCAAATTTTTAACATCATAACTCGCCAGGTGATTGACCTAGAGAGCTTTCACCCTCTAAAGATTCGGGAAACCTTGTAATTTAGATTGTAAAATCTGAGATGTTTAGGGATTTTGTTTTTTGTGGGTGACATCATTATTGGGGTAGGTTTTATGCTTTTTTGGATGACGTCATCGTCCCTGGGAGCCGAACCAACAAGCCGATTTTGTGGCTCAAGTTTTGTAAGAAACTAGGCTATTTTACGAGTCTTTAGAGCTCTTGATTGACTTTTTAGGATTTCTGTTTAAAAAATATGGCTTAAAAACAACAAATTGAATAATTAATCCTAAACTACAAGACTTTCCGAGTCTTTAGAAAGTTTGAACAACTCTCTAACTCAATCGGCTGGCGAGTTATGTTATTTGCTAAAATTGGCCAAGTATACCTTTTGTGGGGTTTTATTTTTTCCCAAAAATTTTGTTTTTGAGCCATTATTTTGGCACCAGAAACGCTAGAAAACCGATCAAACCCTCTAACGACTCGGTTTATAGCCTAGTTTCCAAAATAATTTTTAGACAAAAAGTGGCTCGTTGGATTGGCGTCCATGGGCCCGTGATCTCGGCCAAAAATGCGTAAACCTATCCTAATTATGACGCCATCGACAAAAAAACTCAATATCAAAAACTTCCCAATTTTTAAAAATCTAATCTAGAAGACGTCCCGCATCGTTAAAGGATTTGAACAGCTCTTTAACTCAACCGGCTGGTGAGTTATTGCGTTGCAAAGGCGTGCGCGGGACTTACGGTCACTTGCAATCAAGCAAAACGATTGTATGCGTTCTGTAACGCCAGTTTCTTGTTAGCGATATACCATCTGCAAGTAGAGTTTTGACTGTGCACTTTACACCAGGGATCCGCAAATAGTTTTTGCCGCGACCCTAAAAAATGGTTTTAAAATCATACGACCCAAACATTTCGTGAGCATATATTTTTGTAGAAAATACTTTACAAATAAATATCATTTTTAAGACTACTGTTGACAGTAGCAATTTTCTTGCACAACATTGTATGAAACTTAGCACATAAAACTGTAAATGATTGCATTTATTCTGTCTAATGGGAATGGCAAATTTAAAATGTAATTTTAAATAATTTCGCAATAAATTTGGGTCACGACCCACTGTTTGCGGACCTCTGCTTTACGCTGCAGATGAGAGCACATACACAGGAAGATGTAATTAGGTATTGGTCAATACCTACCAACATAGAGATAAAAACGGTATTAGCAGATATAAAAACTGATAATAATTTGTTTTATATAAAAAGTAATAATAGTCTGTTTGATATAACCCAGTGGTGGGCAGTAGCGGACACAAGCCAATTTGGTGGGGGGGAATGCGATATCGATTTGCAATGAACCCAATGCTTCACAGGACCATATTGCGTAAATCAATCACTTTGGCATACGTACATTTACGAGGAAACAAGTCTAAGCTTGGTTTAGAAGAAGCTCGAGTGATAAAACTGGTCACGCTTTAACACTGCACCGCTACGGAACCAACAAGCAATGTGGCACATAACAACGATCTGACGTAGTCACTGGCGTGGGCGCAGGTACATGGAGAACTCGAGATAAACAGTTCATGTGACGAGTAATACTTATTCTCATTGTGGGTTACGTTTGTTACAGCACAATTACCGGTGGCAGTAGCCAGTATAATGCAGTAGTGCTGTTTGACTTGTATATTGCAGCAAGTGAAATAGCCTGCAACAGTAATTTGGGTATAACATTTGCTATTGCAGGTAATTTTGATGAAATAATAGCAAGAAACGGGTTGATTCTGTTTATTTTGAAACCGAAATTAAGAGAACGGAAAGAGACAAACAATTCGTAATGTGTGAAAGCACGAAAGCAACGAAAAAACGAAAGCGAGAAATCATGATCATTCATGGGCGTCCGCAGAAATTTGTCCAGGGGGTAACGGTCAACATTTTGCTTATCATTTTCAAATTGCTGACGATCAGTGTTCCCTCTAAGATAATTTTACACTGAGCAAATATTTGTTTTAGTGAGCATGATTATTTTAGGGCTGAGAAAGTGGAGTTTTCAATGAATTACAAACTTTATGAATTATATAATAAATATAGCCTACAATCTTATCAAAATACGAACAAAATACACATTTCATTCAAATAGCCTTTTAATTGTTTGCGTGCTCCATTGCTTTGGAATGTTGCAAGTACGCGAGAATGAGATTTCATTGCGCAACAGTTCTGGTGGTCCTGAGTATTTGCGCCCCTTAGAGGGAACATTGCTGATGATGCAATGCACATGGATGTTCACAAAACGCTTTATCCTTTCTGCACTACGAAGAAATTGTCCAATGTTACGGTAACAATCACAAAAAACGCTTCGTTGGTAGCAATTGCCAGGTATATTAGTATTACGACAAGTTAAACAGTAGGCTATCTGCAGATTTTCAACGCAGGGCATTTCTTTTCAAGTAAGCATTGCCCTGATCTGTAAAGAAAAAAGCATTGTATTGCCATGGTTTTCAACGAAATCACAAATTATGACTTTATTTTACTTAGCAAGCAGGGCCGCACCCAGCTGATATATTCAACTGAACTAACAACTAAACATGTTTTGGAAAATTTCAAGGGAGACATGCCCAGTTGCTCCTCCCCTGATTGCGGGATCAGCTAGCAAGACTTGTCAGCATCACTTAGAAACAAGAGCTGCAAACGTCTGGGATCTCCTCCAAAGCGATCAGTAAAACCTTGCTACACAAACCGGACAATTAAGTATACATGTATGTTAACACAGCTACGGACAAACTTACTCAAACACCACGCAGGTTTTGCAAAACTGACCAGATGAATTATGAAAACTCGCCACAGCCAATATGGCTTTGCACTCAGTATTCACTCAGATGTCAGAGCTAAGCCTTAATGATTAAGACGTATTCCCACAAGCCTGCATAGATGCATTCTGACAAGCCACGTAATTTTGTACTGCATGAAAAGTAGCCTGCATAAGTGTAGTTTGACACTCAGGCACGTTGGTCACACTCGCACTAATAATTATGGATTTTTCATACTTGTGGAAACATTGCTACAGACTCACTCGTGCTTCTTTTCACAAAGTATAAATGTACGTGGCTTACCACTATCAGCATGTCGCTGTCTCGCTGAATTACCTGCCAAGATGTGTACGTTCAACAGTCACATGCAACAAAACGCCTGCTACCGTAATATGAAGTGAACTTTTGAAGATTTGTTGCCATGTTATTGTTACGCAATAAAGACCAACAGTAGAACAATCGGCTCGCGACTTCCGCAAC
>Ga0210059_1002291_pt1 | contig 29861 bp, 18 predicted proteins | sample Ectturendosymbi2_FD_188042 | JGI IMG/M metagenome (GOLD analysis project Ga0210059, IMG submission 188042) | Ecteinascidia turbinata endosymbiont from Florida, USA - Sample 2 (SPAdes) (version 2) | ecosystem: Host-associated > Tunicates > Ascidians > Unclassified | place: Key West, Florida...
GGGTGGTGGCAGACGGGATGACCGAAGTGTCTTTTCGCCGCCTCCCGGCCTTACTGTGTCTGTATTGTTAAGTGTACTTGCGTTGAGGTAAAAAAAGAATAAAATTGTTGTTGTTGTTGTTGTTGCTAGTAATCAATGCTGATATTTTTGCATGACTCCAACCACAGCTGAATGACATTATGCTGCACTGTGTCCTTTGGTATATAGGCCACATAAACAAAACAAACAGTAACAAATAAAAGAGCAGAGTGTTATTGTGACAAGTTCTAGGAACAGGCAGTGTGAGGCAAAATAGACACTGCTGGAGCAATTTTACTTTCAGCCAGACATATAGGTTGAAGTGGTCACATGACAAGTTTGCAACTCATGAATTGCTTTGTTGATTGTGACAACAGCTCAGTCTGATAGACAAGTGTTGTCATGGTTTTAGTGCTGGGAAGCAGTTACAGCTTTTTGTCTGCATTTTGTAGACTGTAGGCTAACGCTAACCATAGAACCTTAAACCCTGAGTTGTCTCTTTGTGCATGGTAGTCAGTTGTCACATGACCACTTCAACCAATTGTGTTTGACTTAAAGGCAAAATAGCCCTAGCACAGCTTTTGCCTCATGAGGAAAAATAGACACTACCTTCTAAATAAGCAATAAAACCTACAAACGATGCAAGTATGAGAGCAAAGAGTAATTAATAATTATGGAGATGACTTATGATACAAACAACAGTTTTGGAATCCATCCAAAAGGATAGTCTAATAGGTTGACCATAAAAAAGTTGCAGCATGTCAGTCAACAATATTTGAGTAGCAAATTCACCATAGGTGCTTGAAACAGAAAAAGAGAACAGTATTGTTATAAACTGAGGTATTATTTTGAGTAACCCTCCCCTAAAATTGTTTTGTTCCGCTTCTTTAGTAGTGTCATAGAGTAGTGACCATTACACATAATGCCATATGCTTAGTAAATACATAACAAACCATGCACCAGATGTTTTGACATACTGTTACAAGATGTTTTCATCCGTAATGGCTGCTGCAGTCCTTAACTCTAACTCAAGTGTGGAAGCGAATCTACAAACATGTATTGCGTAAAAGTTTGCTCAGAACTAACAAGCGGGTAAACAACAGGGTTGAGAAAAACCCTTTAGAAAAAACCCAACCCACCTAGGTTTTGTTTTTTATTTTAGGAAGTGGCAATGGAACTGTCTCGCATGATGCAATTTGAATGAAACGCTGAGCTTGTCACTCAAGCGGCACCGTCATGTTAGTGGTACCGTTTATGTCTGCTATGCCAATGGTTTTTTGTTCGGCTCTCACCTTGGCGAATTTCGTTCTGGTAGTAATGCCTGCATGTTTCAATTCATGAAACTAGTTTTTCTTTACTTTTTTCAAAAGTTTCCAAAGTTTAGGAGTTAGTTTTAAGGATTAGCATTCAGGTTACAATTAGGTTTACCTTTTCTGTTTAGTAGGTTTCTACCAAGCCTTCTGTACTCTTTTCATGTGTTACTGTCACGTTACAGATGTTGGTCGAATAAGGTTTCAAATATGAAGATTCACAGGCCGTTCTGCAGCTGCTGCGTTTGTTTTAAAACCCAGTTTTTTTGTTTTTTAATGAAGAAACAGGTTTTTGTCTTTTTTTTAAATTTAGTGCATCATGTAATATCACCATTTTCAGAATTACACTATAACAACTTGTTATAACTATTATGGTATTCAAAATTGAGGGTAAAGAAATGTACCCCATCTTGTTTTCACAGTGTTCTTGGCCAGTTCACTCAAAAGTGGTAAGGCTTAGCAAGCATGCACACAGCAAGCAGAGAAAAGCCACTCCCACACAATCTCTGCAGTTTCATGTCAAGTTATGTGCATGTCCTGCTAATTCAGCATCTATAGAGTGTATTTTTTCTACATATGGTTTGGTATGATCCAACATCAGAAACAGCTTGGATCCAGAGAAGGCAGAAAAATTGGTTAAAATAAACCGTATTTTTCAGACCATAAGGCGCACTTAAAATACTTAAATTTTGCAAAAATCAGAAGTGTGCCTAATGTAAGAATCTGGTTGTGCTTGCTCACCTAGGGCCAATTTTATGTGGTATATGGTGCTATTTATTGCTGCTAATTGCTAGTTGCGATTTTTTGTAAACAGACCATGTGCTACGCAACAAACCAACAACAATTGCAATGAGTGGCGTCCTAGAGTAGATAGCACATACCACAAATTGTATTACTCCATGAGGCTTGTTACTACATTGGCGCACACCGAATCAAACATGCGCACAACTTTTATTATAGTCTATTTGTGTCTAGCGGATTAGGCATGTGTGATAGATTAAACTTTCTCGTATGTAATGACAGATTAAACTCCCAGTGGCGACTCCAGCACTTGGGAGTTATTGTGGAAGAGTTGAATACAGTTTGACTTATCTAAGTTTTGCTTCATTTAATGTACCTTATAATCCGGTGCGCCTCATGTACGAAAAAAGAACAGCTAGCATTCAATATTTGATACTGTGCCTTATGGTCATAAAAATACGGTACCGATTTTACAGAGCTGAAGAAGCAGTAGAATTGACTCAAACTGTTCAAACTATTTTTTCTTCTTTTCAAGTCTTAAAATTTCATTCCTGTTGATTTTGTTTGATTAACAAAAAAAATTACAGTTCACTGTACAAGTGTGCTTATTTTACTTTTTGCTTCAGAGTAGATTTTTCAAAGGAAAAGTAAAGAGGGTTTTTTTTGTGGGTTTTATTGGGTTTTCTTACATGGGCTTTAAAAAAAACTTGTTTTTTGGGTTGGGTCCAATCACATCAACCCTGGTAAACAATGCGCAACGCATTACTAACAGAAACCATCACTTCATTACTATGAAGAACTGTACAATGTTGAATTCTGTACAAATCTGTGTCACTAAAACAGTCAACCACTGCAGCACGTACTCAGATTTGTGTGCAGGCAGTCACTTGCTTGCCGCGCAAATGTTGTATCATAGAGTGGTTTATTGGGATGATTGTGCATTGGTCTGTATACTATGTAAAGCAACAAATTAATTAATTATTGAACCTGTAAAACAACTAATTAGTTAATTAATTTTTGTTGTTTTTAGGCTATAACTTTCAAACCAGAAATGTTAGAAAGCTAATCAAGGGCTCTAGAGACTCAGATTGTAGCCTAGTTTCTAATAAAAATTTGAGTCAAAAAATTGGATGTTGTGGTTAGGGCCCAAGTCCTGATAACTTCGGCCAAAAAGACCTAAACCTACCCAACTTATGTCACCCACAAAAATCCCGAAATCCAAAGCCTTTTATTTTTTTTAATTCTAAACTCGAAGACTCGCCGCATCTATTGAGGATTTGAATATTTCTCTACCTCAATTGCTTGGCAGTGGTGCGAAGTGATGATAAAAAGTGACTAACATGTGTCTTAAAGGTAAATTGACCCAGTGTCGAAGGTGTTAAAAAATCATTGAATTTAGCCAAAATGTAGTTGAAGTATTGAAAAAGTGTGGTAATTCTAAAAGATAAATAGATCATTAAGTTTTTAAGCAGAATCGTCTCTGATTACAAGGTTAGTGTGAATATGTAAACAATGAAGTTGTTACTTTGATTCAAAATTTAGTGTGTGATTATGCTCATCGGATGAAGTATAGAAGACACATTAGGATGCAAAGAAATTGTGCAACTGTCAATGGATGTCTGTAAATGTCAATTGGAAGTTTTCTGACAAGTTTGAAAAAATGAATGAAACGAACTTTAAGGCAGATCTGGTAAATGTGGAATCATGCAGTTTCCACAGACTGCACAATGCTTTTAAGGGCAGTGCAGTCTAGTTGGCACATTTAAATTTTTTTTAAACTTTGTTTTAATTGTATTCACAAAACCCTTGTAAGAACTGAGGTTTACAAGCTTACATACTTTCAGTAAGTGAATTCTGCAAGCGTTCAGCTGTTTGTTTATTCAAATTTTCTTATTTGCTTCTTGTGGCAGTTTTACAGAAGGTAAAGCAGCAGATGTTTTTTGCAATGGTATACAATGTGTAAAATTGTGTTCCATGAATAACATTTTGGAAAAATGAAGATAAGTGTAAGTGATGGTATCAACGTTTTTTCATTTAGCATTGAAGAGGAGTGAAAAAGTATGGAAAATGGTCATTGAAAGCATGTGGGAACTTTGCAATGAAAACCTACCCTGTGACATGTTGCAACTAGCATTTTTGTGATCTTTTGTTTTTGTACTAACACATAACATTTTTTATGTTGCTCTACCTTCTAACAAGCTTGCTACAGTATATCATTCAAGTATTTACACGTTGATGATTTCTAACAACCTAAAGGTTGTTGATACCTTTTAAAATGCGGTGATCTTGTGCTAATTTATATTACATTGTTAGCCAACAGACCTGCTGTTAGATTAACATCTGAGGTCTTGTAAAATTACTGTGTTTTCACTATTTGCCTTGGTTGGATGATTGCTTGTTTGTTTTAACTGCAAATCTGGTTCTTGTTTGAAAAGAAGATTTTATGACTTGTTCACTGAAGCATGGTAAGGACTTTTTTTGCTTTATCAGTGGTTATGAATTGCATCAAATGCTAATAATTTGTTTGCTTTTATATAGTTGTAACCTAACTCATAAATAATATGGAATGAAGTATCTCAACATTGGTGCTGTCTGTTGTTGCTATTTAGAATCGCAAGAAAATAAATACCCTCTTTGCACTTTGGTCAGAACAGGTTTACCAAACAAATACTCAACCTTAACACTTTGACGTCCAGAAGGATTAGGGGATTTACATGCCAAAACAACCAGATTGCATGTAGCTTTGTGCGCATGCAGCTCTGGCGCCAGAAGTGGTAGAGAGCTGTTCAAAGGCTTAAAATATGCAGCAAATCTTCTAGTCTGCACTCGAAAAAAATTTTTTGGTTGGGGATGTGGATTTTTTGTGAGTGACATCATAAGTGGAAGACTTTTAGGCTTTTAGGCCCACTTCACCTGGCCCTGGGCCGAAACCGCTAGATGCTAGTATTTTGCAGAAGTTTTTATTGGAAACTAGGCTACAATCCGAGTCTTTTGATACTTTGGATGACCTGCTGGGGTTTCTGGTTCAAAAGTTATGATCTAAAGTAATAAAAATATTTGCCTAATTAATTAATTAGATAATTAATTCATTTGTTTGTTTTAGATCGTAACTTTTGAACCAGAAACGTTATAAAGTCAATCAAAGGCCCAAAAGACTTGGACTCGAGGCTAGTTTCCAATGAAAACTTAAACGAAATACTTTGGCCTAGCGGTTGAGCCCTAGACCAGGTAACATGAGCCAAAATGACCCAAAAACTACTTCACTTAAATTACGTCACTCAAAAAAAATCTGCAACCCCCAACCAAAAAATTTTTTTTCAAGTGCTGACTAAAAGACTGGCTGATTTTTTTCGAGTGCAATCTACTAGACTGGCCGATCCGTTTGAGCCGTTGAACAGCTCTCTAGCGCAATCGGCGGAGGAGCTAGGGCGTTGGTAAGGCAACTGAAAACTGCTGGTTTTAAGCCGAAGTCTAGGTACGATATATTCATAGACCGGCCATCAAAGTGTTAATAGTTCTGTCATGTCTGCAATTGAGTTATTTTGGAGTATTTACACAGTAAAACATTGTTGCTAGAGATGTGTATGGAATAGGCAGTGGCTGAAATGTTTGTATTCAGTATCATGTATGGTTTGTGCTAAGCTTCTGAATAATTTATTCTGCGATGATTTTGTTTTATTCTCAGCACAAACTCAAAGGCGCACAGCGGGACAAGGTTCGACAGTTCATCTCCTTGACTAACCTGAGTGAAAAAGCAGCAATATCATGCCTTGCTCAACACAACTGGAGATTGGATATCGCTTCTGATAGTTTTTTTACTGAACCTGAAGCATACATAAGAGAAACAAGGCAGAGTATAGACAAGAAAAAGCTTGATGCTCTTTACAACATGTTAAAAGGTATACTTCTTAGCTGTCGAAGTTATAAGTGGACAAAATTCTTTGTTTTTGGCTAACTGTGGTTGAACCTGCAACTTCTACCAAAATAGTCCCTGTTGTAAGTAAATGCATTTTGCAATTTATCTTATCTCGCACTTTTTACCAAGTGGTAAGATGGCAGAACAAGCCGTTGCAAAAGAGTCGCAGGTGGGACATCCTAATCTGAAAAACAAGAATGATTCAGTTAAACATGTTTGTGTGATTTTGCTTATGTACTAGCTATGGTTGTCAAATAAACACTTTCTGATTGTTCATTACCTTCAAAAACTGCATTGCTGTGATAAGTGTTTTGCAATTTTCACCATATGAATATTTTTTCCACTGCAAATGTATAAATGCATATGAAACCAAGCTTGCTAACAGTGAATACAAACACAGCAAGAATGTCCATTAGTGATACATGAAAATTTTTGCATTGCAGTTTTGAAAATTGAAAAACCTATGGCACTCACAGCATCATTAGTATCAAGTTACAACAGAATCAACTGGAATAGTGTATACAGTTGTAAACAAGTTAATCTAAAGTTGGTAAAATGAAGATTTTATTGTTACAGTTGCGCCATAAGCAGTACTGCTTATGAAGCACTAATGTATATGTGTTTTTTCTTTGCCATGGCCTATGTAAATTTGTGTCATAGAAATGAGAGACTCACGGATTGGTTTTGCTTTTTTTAATGTTTTATCTTAACACTTTCGTGTCCGGCCGAAATTGGGAATCCTCACATCAAAACAACTGGATAACACGTGGCTTTGCGCGGGAATTTCTCTAGTCTGGTAAGCGCTACAGACCTGGTCAAAGGCTCAAAAAGACGCAGCAACTCTTGAAGTTTGTACTTGAAAAAAAAATTTTGCTCGAGGGTGCGGATTTTTTGTGAGTGACATCGTAAGTGAAGGACTTTTAGGCCACGTTGGCCCACTTCACCTGGCCCTGGGCATCAATCGTTAGATGGTAGTATTTCGCTGAAGTTTTTATTAGAAACTAGGCTACAATCTGAGTCTTTTGATACTTTGGATGACTTGCTGGGTTTCGGGTTCAAAAGTTCTGATCTAAAGTAATAAAAATAATTGGTTAATTAGATAATTAATTAATTTGTTTATTTTAGATCATAACTTTTGAATCAGAAACGCTAGAAAGTCAATCAAAGGCTCAAAAGACTCAGACTCGAGGCTAGTTTCCAATGAAAACTTCAGCGAAATACTTGAGCCTAGCGGTTGGGACCTAGGCCAGGCAACATGAGCCAAAATGACCCAAAAACTACTTCACTTATGACGTCACTCACAAAAAATCCACAACCCCAACCAAAAATGTTTTTCGAGTGCAGACGAGAAGACTGGCTGATCCGTTTGAGCGCTTGAACAGCTCTCTAGCGCAATTGGTGGAGGAGCTATGGCATTGGTAAGGCAACCGAAAACTGCTGGTTTTAGGCCGAAATCTAGGTACGATATATTCATAGGGTGGCTTTCAAAGTGTTAACCCCGTTGCAACAAGCGCAGTTTGTACAAACTGATTGTCATCATCAACTTGAAGCTTCATCTATGTCTGTTGCTTAAAATGTACCGTAGTTCAGTTTTGGCTAGGAATTGCTAAAGATCGACTGATATGGCATTTTTAGGGCCGATAATGATATATCGGCCATTCATGGACCGATAGCTGATATTTCCAAATTTTTTAAGTCTTGTTTTCTGCTTCATTATCAAATTATATAATGTGTTTTTTGCCTTACCTTTTTTTGAAAAATTTCAAAATCAGGATTTGTGAGCTAAAATTTCAGCAATTTCAAGATTTTGATATAATTTTTAATTGATCTCATTAACTTGTTAGCATAGTATACACTGTCTGCAATGAATAAACACAGTGCTAATAATAAAAAAGAATGCTAAAATGACAAAACAATAAGAACAAAACACTGAATGAAAGAGAACTGCATATAGTGCATACAACAAAAAAGCTGAAACAGTGCTTGAAAGTTGAAAAGGAGGAAGGAAGTACAAAACAACATCAAGTTAAGGAGGTTAAAGTTGTACAATACTGTATTCAATTAACCATTGCCAAAAATGAAATATTTTTCAAAACAGCAGTCACTTTTTTGGTGTATGATAGTATGTTTGTTAACAGCTGCTATACTACATAACTCTTGTGAAATTTTGTTTTTGCATATAATTTACAAATCAGCGTTTCAGACTCTTCTGTAACTCAGTGGGTTTTCAATTTGAAAAGTCAATCCAAGTCTTAAAGAATCAAGTTTGAATCAAAATAAAGTAATCAAAATTTTGATGCAATGCAACATTAAATAACTGCATGGCCTTCACAAAGCAAAGCAAACTAGTTGCATTACTTACTGCAACTGAAGTACTGACATTGGTATATGAAATGAAACACCTCAACTGATTTGTCAATACTCAATACAGTAGTTCCATCTCAACATTTTAAGATTGTCATGCAGAAAGCAAAGTAGCCTGCAGTAAGTTAGCTGGTCATCAACAACTTAGCCTAAACAAAATTATTGATATTAAGCATGACTAGGCTGTAACCATAAGTAAATTCCATAAGAACAAGTTGCCATGACAACAGCTAATTGTCATAGTGCACATGTGTGAATTACGCATCCAATGATTTTGCAATAATGCCACGGTAGTTCTGATCCAATCACAAACACTGCAGTTTTAGTTTGCATAAATTGCGTGTTGCAAACTCTGCTTTTGCTGGTCATGTTTAACAAATGTACAAAAGCAGTTGTGATGCAACAATGAGTACTGACCGGCATGCTGCTATCAGACTAATCGCCAAATCATCACTTCAACGTATTTGTGAAATGCTAGAGTATCGCTTCCGTAACTTGTGTGCCACGTCCACAAACCAGTGCATTGCAACAGCTTGGATTGTGAGATCACAATTATCATTAGCATGCCTCGTGAAAAATGTTGATTAACTTAACCCACAAACAGGGCATTTTAGCTTGCGTATAGTATAAATCAGCGCTAATAGCCTAATTCATCAATTTAAGAAAAGTAGAATCCTTTTAAGATGTTACGCGCAACTGTTTCACAGTGATAGTTGGCATCACTAGTGAGTAGCGATTGCATTTGTAATCGTATTCATAACACCACAAATGTTGTATAACACAACGCAATTCATTTTTCATGCAAGCTTTAAAAAAACTTGTGTCTTTTTGTAAAACTAATCTGTGCTAAACGAGGCACCGATTGGACTTCTGCACCTTAAGTTACAGTCAAACTTTTTGTGCTGTGAAAACTTCCCAAGTACAACCAGGATTTATTTGTTCATAATATCTGCACATGGTAGCATGGTCTAGACCAGTGTTTCTCAAAGTGGCCGGAATTGTCCCCTTGGGATCAATTTTGATGGGCAAGGGGGCGAAAAAAACAAAAGGGACGATAGGGGGGCAAAAAACACCAAGGGGGCAAAAATGCTCAACCACTAAGTGATGATTGAGTTAACTTAAGTATCCTACTATTATGACTTGTTAGTTCCTTGCAAATTTTAATTTACTATGATAATCGTTGGAGGTTGTTGCTAAAGCAATTTATCTGTTGAATTTTTACTGTGGATCGTCTATGTGCCCAGCTAGAGTGTGGATTATTTCAGGGCTGCGGACCTGTCATAAAAATGTCACAGCTCCGGCTTCAGAGCTCTTTTCATGAACATGGCTCCAGCCCTGGAGCTCTTGGTTTTCATAAGTGTGGCTCCAGCTCCGGAGCTCTTTTTTCATGATTCAGGCTCCACCTCCTCCAGCTTCTATTCGTTGTCACACATATGTTGTTTGTCTTGGTGTGCCTCAAGTTGAATGGAAAATTAATGAAATCAAGTACACAAAACCAGGAGAACATACCAAACATTTTGAGTAATTTAATCTTGGTAGTTTTTTACAAGCAGCGCTGTTACCATGAGGAAATCAGCAAAAAAAACAACATACAAACAATTTCTGAAAAAGCAGTCGCTGGTTTTGCCTTCACCACCTGAGGACCTTTTATTATTCCTTACAACAGAATCAAGAAAATGGCTGTTTGGAAAACTGCATTCGTGTCCGAGCATTTAGACACAGACCAGTTCCAACTGACCAAGTGTTTTGCACTCGTATGCGTTGCCTGTTGCAGTATTGACAATTCCAGCTAGCAGGGTTGCCCGGACAAACCATACGAAGAGCGCAAAACACATAGACAACTCTCATGTTTTCTTTCAAACACGTACACGTTTGCATTAACCCAAATGCGAAGATGTGTTCAAACGGCCTTTGTTCAAAGAAATAGTGTGACTTCTAGCAAGAAATTCACATTTGAGTTCTGCTGAAAACTTCTGATTTCTTATCTTTTGCACTCATAAAGCAATTTGTATAACTTCCATTTTATGCTACTGCTTGTAAACTTAACGTTTCCTAGTGAACTTTGCCAGTAATCTAGTAAAACGTGACAGTAAGCCTGTGGTTTCTAATAAAAATTCCTACTTTACAATGGCGTGTCGTGCATTTCACGCTTAAATCTACAATGGTATTGTATCTTTAATCATATTCCCTGCTAACAGCATGATTGCATAGCTATAAAAGCTATGGATATTGTATTATATACCTACTCATTATACCTCAGTTCTTTTTAGATCGCTACGCCACTACAGACCTGGTTTCATAATCTGACTAGAAAGTAGGATGTTGTGGTAGTTAACGTTTTTCTTATTTTTACAACAGTGGTTCTCCACCATTTCACTCAAGGGTGCCAAATCCAAACCTACAAATTTTTAGAGAGACGCACAAAAAATTTTACCACAAGACAATTGATACGTTTTGTTTTATTGCATTAACGAAGTCTGTTACACAAAATTTGAGAGGTGTTACTGAAAGGCGCTGCCCATCGAAAGGGATCCTTTCCCAGCAAAGATTCAGACACTAAGCTCTTATAGAGTATATATTTTGCCTAAGAAGAAGGCATCTTCAGCTCATATTCAAATAGTATCTGTTACAGAAGGATTGCTAAAAGCCGCACAAAGGATGCTTGGGAGCTGCATGCGGCTCTCAGAACAAAGAAATATCAAAGGCTTGCAGATCCATTATTGCAGTCTGGTGTCGTAACTCATAACAATCGCATTAAGCATGCTATACACAGCACGTGTAAATTTAATTGGCAAAACCCTTAGTATCTAGGAATAGGAAAGGACATGGAGCTACCTCTCAAAAGCCATAACTCCGGCTCTGGTCCTACCTTTTTACCTGAACTCCGTATCCAGCTCCTTGTGATTTTTAATTTGATCTCCGGCTCCAAGCAACATGCCCAGCTCTGCCCTCTGACTCAGTAGGCAAGAATTCTGAACGTAATCTTAGTGTCGTAATACAATGGCTTAGTTCAGCTTTTTAATGGCTTGGTTCAGGTATTTGAAACTTTCTTTAAAACTACTACCCTGTCTTTGCTTTATCAGGCTTAGGGGGTGAAAACGATGTCTGGAGAGTGAAAAGGGGGCAATGGAATAAAAAAGTTTGAGAAACACTGGTCTAGACAATAAGCTTGACGCATTGCAAAACTTTCTGATGATGCTTTTGTTTCGGCTGCGACAGTTGAAGCGTACTCATGGTTAATCTTGTTTGCTTGTTTAGGAAATCGCACCTGCTAGTACTGCTGCAAGATAACTGTCTTGACTTTGTTGTGCTTTCTTGCACAAGTTGTCTGGATGCTTGAGGAATATAACAATGTTTTGTTAACACTACTGAGGCCGATAAAATTGGCTGTTTTGGCCATGACAATATATTGATAAAACCCAAATTTCCAGTTTGATCCTGGCCAGATATGAATTAATTCTGGCAGACTAAGATTGTTCCAGGTTCAGACTTTTAGTGCTGGGGTATTGATAGCAAATGGCTCTATGCTGTCAGGGTTGCGGAGGTGTTTGGGTGGAGTCAGAGTCATACTTTTTTATCCAACTCCGACTCTGGAAGTTCAATGGAAGTTCCAACTCCGACTCTGGAAGAATCATTTTTTACATCGCACTCCTAAGTTAAGAATCCTAACTCGTGCCTGTTGAAATAGTACAATTTCTTTTGAAACTTTTATTGAAACAGAGAATTCGTGCTGTGCACCACGATTTCAATTGATTGCTAGTAGCTACAAAATTGTTGACAGCCAAACTTCATTTATGTTATGTTGAGGAGTCGGAGTTGGAAATTTTGGCAGGTTGGTACCGGACATTTTACCTCTGACATCACAACCCTGTATGCTGCAATGCACACTTCCTTCCACCACAGATATTTGCACAAGCACACCATTCCAGAGAATTGTTGGGTCAATAGTTATTCATTGATTTATTTATCGTTTTAGCTGATTTGTTCCAATCAGTACTGGTCGTTTGTGTCAAAAGAAGACAACTGTCAACTGATTATCACCTGGTAGTCTAGAACTTATGTCTGGAAAAATTAACAGTGGATCATCAGCAAACCCTCATGCATAAATATATTCTCATTTGTAAATAAATTGGTACTGCTTGCCCCCTTCGAACAAGTTTTCAGCATACACTTGAATGGTTTTCTGGTGCATGTGGCCAAGTGGGAATGATAATTAACACTAAAAACACTGAGGTATTATATCTCTCCAGAAACCCAAGCCAGTGCGTGCTGCAAATAAGTGGCAATACACTACAGCAGGTCGAGAAGTTCAAGTATGTTGGGGTCGTATTCACAAGTGACAGAAAGCAGAACAAGGAGGTTGATACCCTGATTAGCAAGTCAAATGCAGTTCTGCATGAACAAGATCCTGCATCCATTCTTTTAAGAGAAAGTATAACGCTTGTTTGCCATTTTTTCCATGAACTGCTCATTTTGCTCCTGTAAATCAAGGCAGCACCTGAGCACAGCATTTTGTCTTAAGCATCTTAACCTCGGTGTGGTATAGCAGGCCATAGTTGTGGCTTTTCCCTTTGAGAAGATTATCAAACTCACGGCAATTCAGTGTCTGAACCACATGAAATTAACAGTTTGGAAACCAGCCTTTATGACATTATCCAATCCATTCCCAATGACTCGCACCACAAAGCCTCCTGATGCATAATAGAGTGAAACGTCCAAAAATCATCTCCTCCATTCGCATTTTGCACTTTCTTTCGGGACATTGTCACAACACCTGCTTTTTTCCTGGTCATTAACAGTGCATCATCTACAGCCAGGCTAATTGTGCAGGACCAGTCCACTCCATCATACTGATATTTGCAAACACCTGGCACTTGTTAGGGCAGACATCTCTGCAGCCTTCTGCATGCATGTTTTCACAAATTCATCTTCACTAAATGTTGTCCTTGAAAGTCATAGCATTTGTCAGGATGAAGATTCTCACAGTGGTGCTAAACTTTGTGTTTGTTTAATACTGAAGCATGCTTTGAACACACCAAACACACAGCTTTGACTTCTGCGAATAAATAGAAGGTTATCTATTTTGACTTCTGTGAATAAATAGAAGGTTATCCATTTTTCTTGTAAGGCTTGGCAGTCAGCATCCACTGTTTCTCTTCTCTGACAGAGACATTTTGATGCAACGATGGTGCCAAAGCATGTGATGTTGCAACTAGATGATGTGCAATGCAGCTCGACATGCTTGCAGAATGTCAGTGCAACATCCAGTGGACGTATTTAGAACCGCAAGTTCTTTCATTGACATATTACAATTCGTTTTTTTTATACACCTCTCAAAATCATCTTGTAGGCCTGATCTGCATGTGGGCCATACGTTTTCCACCCCTGTTCAAGGAGATTAACAAAGACAAAAATATTTTTGATTCTCATATTTCAACCTGGAATCATTGAGAACAAATATTATAAAATTGTTTTTATTCTTTAACCAGTGCATGACAAGTTTTCTAATGCTATAAATTGTTAAAATAATCAGTTCTATCTCTTTTGCAACAAGAAGATTTAAGCTGTAAAAGATACTTAAAACATGTGTTTAGTGAGTCTTAACTGACAGAGTTGCACAAAAGATACTTTCAAAGGTTGTTGCATAAACACATAAAAAGATTTTGGTAGCTCTGCATAAATACAAAGGCTATCATCTTTTGACTAACAAGTGCAAAAACTGAAATCAAGTTATGGTATTATGTCTTATGTAAATTAATAGAGAAAGAAGTTGACAAAAGGTTAAAGACTTGTTCAAACTGCATTGATACTCAGGAACATGAAGATTCCAACAGGAAGTTAGTTTAAACAACATGCATAGCTAGCCAAATGAATTTTGACGCCATTGTCTTGAGGCTTATAATCAAGTGCGGCTTACAATCGAGTAAATACGCCATGTTTAAGAACAGTTGGTTGCATCACAACAAACCTTTGTTCATTTACAAATATATACAGTACATACAAAGTTAAAAATGAATTTATATAATGGATTTAAAATTTTAACTGGGGGTTTATAAAGAGAAAAGTCTGTCCCAAGGCAAATTGGGTTTAATAGACAGATGGATTTATAATCTGTGGATTTCTTTAGTTCTTTCCATTGTACTGAGTTAATATGGAAGTTGCACAGCTTGTCTTAAGCTATTGTCAATTGTGAATGCAATATAGTCTAGGCTGAAAAATTGCTTTGTGGAGATCACATGTTGTTCAATCCTTTTTTAGATCCTGCGGAACCAGAAAAGATTGGTGTTGAGGGAATATGCAAGTTTTGTGAAGAACTTCAAGTTGAGCCAACTAGTAGAATTGTCTTAATCATTGCATGGAAATTTCATGCAGCAACTCAGTGTGAATTTACCAGAAAAGAGTTTATTGATGGCATGACTGATTTAAGGTAATGATTCTATATTTATGTCAAAGTCTGCATTAACTTTTTAATATAGTGATTCTCAACTAGGAGTCGGCAAAGCATTTTCTACAGGTTTTTGGAAACCAGTAAATTTGAACTTTAGTCTTGCATTGTACAACACTTCTGCTGAAATGTGTTGTATATCATTATTCACACTTCATTGGCCAGGTTTTGTATCTGACACAATGTTTTGTCAGGAACTGAAACAACCTACCAGTACTGTTTTTGTATGTCATGATCTGATAGGGGCATTGTTATAGTTCCAACACTACTGCTCCAAACTGTACATGAATCTAATCAAGAAGATAGCAAGAAGAAGAAGAAGAAGAAGATAACGGTTGGCACCCAGGGCCAGGCAAAGTGGGCCAGGGTGAAAAAGTCCCACTTATGACGTCACTCACAAAAATCCCGCGCCCCCAAGCAAAAAATTTTTTTTCGAGTGCAGACTAGAAGACTTGTCGCGTCTTTTGACTCTTCGACCAGGTCCGTAACCCAAGCAGGAGCGGAGACATTCCCAGGCAAAGCCACGTGCATTTAGGCGTTTTTTTACGAAAATCCTCGAAAGCAGCCGGATGCCAAAGTGTTAAAAACCTGTTTTTTTGTTAAAAATCCAGCTTGGATGGGTTTCTCGCACATAAAAACTGCAGGTTTGAGTCCTGAAATTCAGGTTGCATGGGAAAACAAAATTTTTAGTGCAAAAGATGGTCCAAAGACTATTTGGTATGTATTTTTGTAATATTTATTGTAACTACTATAGAATGTATTGCAGGTGTACTGGATGTTGACACAATTTTTCATTTGGAATCAAACTCAGTTTTTCAACATTCATATGTTTATAAGTTCAGGCACAAGAGCTTGTCATCAAAATGCAATTCAGTATGCATTTGCTTTGACTTAAGATAGCTGTTTGCAGAAACGAGGTGTATCATTAGCAGCAGTTTGTTACCATTCAGGTAGAATGAACTAGACTGACAGAGAACAATGTTAAATCAATTCATACAGAAGCAAACTTTTGCAAAACGTATTGACTGTGTCCATACTTTGATTGAATTTCATTTTTTGCCAGTGGAGCTTGTGTGGGCACTTTGATTTTGAAATAACCCATGCTAGGTAAGAGGTAAACAACTATGAAACTATTTATCAACAAATACCATAATCTATGTAGAATCAAAATACTACAAAATTGTTTCTGGTCATGCAACCAATGATTTCATCGTGTAACAAACATCAAGTACTTTGCTCTCACAATGAAAAACTAAGGAAGCAGATTTGCAATTAAAAACAGCAAGCTGCTTCGTTTTTTGTTGCTCTATTGTTAGGCAGAGGTAGTGCCAATGGTTACATTAAAAATTGTGTGAACGTCTTTGTCCAACAAGCTTTTATCTCATTTTAATGGATGAAGGTTTACCAGATGTGTGTTTCTACAGTCAGTGACCAGCAAGGTGCACATTGTGATTTACAGACTGCTATATTACAGCTATTACAGCAGTGCACCTTTTAGCAATATGGCAATATTTTTTTTCATAACACTTTAGCAATTTAATGCTATTTTGTTCACGTTAGCATATAATTGACGTAATTGTGCATCTTTCTGTTCAGAGTTAGTTGGCATGCTTGTTTTTTTTAGAACAGCGTGGTCCAACTTCTTTTAACCTGCAGGCCATTTTACAAAAACATGACAACTCGTGGGCCACTTCTAAAAAAATGGTGTATGAAACAACATATTTGCAGCATTTAGCAGTCTATATTACAGCAGTCTATATCACAAAGCATTGTTTATAACAGGGGTGGCCAACCAGTCGTAGACCAAGAGCCACAGTTCTTACTGTGTTGAAGCAAAGAGCCATAGTATACATGTGTGCACACATGAACATCACCCACCTCTTCCTCACTCACACACATACCTTTGCTCAGTTACATTTGTTGCAAATATCAGACAACAACATGACAATGACAGAACTTTACTATCCATTTATTGTTATGCATGTTATTTAGTGGGACTTCTGGTAATTACACAAGAGCTGCTTGAAACTGAGCAAAGAGCCGCATGCGGCTCGTGAGTTGGTCACCCCTGAAATAAAAGATCAGGGTTGTAAAAAACTCGACCCCAAAAAAAACTACCCACCCAAGTTTTTTTTTACAGCCCACTTAAAAAAAACACCAAAATCCCACTCTTTACTTTTCTTTTGTAAATCTACTAAGAAGTACAAAATAAAATAGCAGGGCACTTGTACAGTTAACTATTTTTTTTTCAATCAAACAAAACGAACAGCAACGAAATTTGGACTTGAAAAAAAGAGAAGAATAAACTGAACAGTGTGAGTAAATTCTAATGGTTATCTTCTTCAGCTCTGCACAATCGGTATATTTTAACCAATTTTTCTGCCTTCTCTGCATCTAAACTTTTTCTGATTTTGGACCATACCAAATTACATATTGAAAAAATACACTCTGCTGAACCAGCAGATGCTGAACCAGCAGGGCATGCACATAAACTTGGCGTGAAACTGCGGAGTTTGTGTGGGAGTGGTTTTTCTCTGTTTGCTGTGCGTATGCTTGCCAACCCTTACTACCACTTAGGAGTGGACTGACCAACAACACATGTAAACAAAGATGAGGTACATTTCTTTACCTTCAATTTTGAATACCGTAATAGGTATAACAAGTTATTCTTGTGAAATTCTGAAAATAGTGATATTGCGTAATGGAATAAAAACAATTCAGAATGGGGTTTTTCTGTTTTCTTTAAAAAAAGAACAAAATCATGTTTCTTTTTTGAAAAAAAGAAAAAAAAACGTTCTTCAAAAAAAACAGGTGGGTTGTCTTTTTAAACATATTGGGCTTTTCTCAACCCTATGTAAGATGCATAAACATAACACTATCGTTTAAAAAATCAAGGAGCAGGAAATCTGTGTGTTTTCAACATCGCTTTATAACTATGTATTAGCACATCTAAAAGTCTGTTAATTAAAAATCAATTTACTTTGGTCAACAGTGTTGGATAGTACACATGGGAAAAGAAGTTTTAACAAATGAAAACAATATTGAAACAGGAAAGTTGTGTTTTTCATAAACAAAAGCAACGTGCAACCATAAAGCACTCTTGTTAAAACTAATGATGCTAGGGAAGGTATGTTTTCGTCTCGATGTCAGGAAAACAGCAATTTTTCCATCGAAAAATCGTGAAAAATATGATTTATAGTTACCGGTACGCAAAAGCGTGGCAACTTAGGATATAGCTGCATAATTTCTATAGTCTCCTTGTGTGAGTATCGCAAAAAGATGAAGGCAGAGGCCAGTCGGCTGATTCCTCGAAAACATACAGAAACGCTAGCTGGAGCTTTTAATTTCTGTGAGTACTGGAATGGTATAAAATTGCGATACGACATTTCATTTATAATGAGATGTATTCAAATCATTTGTGCAGCATCTCAATTTTTTGTAAGAGTGTTGTTGCAGGTCATTGTGCCATGTGCATGCCGTAAGCTTACCTTTCATTTATTGTTATCAAAAGCCACAAATTACCCGTCTAACACATGAACTGCCTGTTACACAGTTGCGACGATTTTTCAAAGTTACGGACACGCCTCCCAGTTCTAGCAAATGAGATTACTGACAGAGCGAAGTTTCGCGATTTTTACCAATTCACTTTCAATTTTGCTAAAAACCCTGGACAAAAAGGCCTTGGTGAGTGAACTGCTAATTGTTGTTTAATTAATGTGCGTCCGCTTTCGCATTGTTCTGATATTCAACTTTTGTTTGTTTTTTTCTGGTAGTTTTGTTTTTTACAACTTGAAAATACTGCACAAGTTGCAGTTTTGCTATATTTTGTAATTTGCAGTGTTTATTTTGGTATTGCTCGAGTCAGCGTTGACTCCTGGCGAAGTTGTTTGCGTAAATGTATAGTGCTGCGATGAGAATCGTGCGTGGGTTTGGGGAACGCTACTTTATTCTTCTAGACCCAATTTCCCATGCAATTAAAGTTTTGATTTGAAAATCACTCTCATTGTGATATTGCAATGAGAGTGCAAATAGCTCCAGCATTTAAGCCCCTAATTAGATTTTTGTGAAAAACAAACGATCACAGTTTTGATGAACTTGCTTCGAATTCGCAGTTCCGACTCAGACCTCCGCTTACTGATGTAGGTCAGATTATTAGTTTTGTAAAGGGACGTGTACTCCCCTGCGATGTGGTGCGTTCACAATGTCTGTCGACTGCGTTGAACAATATAGAACGGTCCTTTTTACGTTTCCGTCAACGAAAAGATGTGCAATCCTAATATTTATTCATTGACTAATCTGAACTTTTGTTTTGCTTTCAAACTGCCCACCGCTGCGCTCCGATATATCAGATCATGCCAAGCAGTACACGCGGTCGTTTACTACAATCATATGCTGTTCAGATCTTTATCGATTAACGAACGAGAATGCAGGTTGTGTTTCTACCATGAGAATTTAGATTCATTCGTGATGATTTGGTTTCTGCCGTGTTAGCTTAGTTTGTTGAAGTTTAAATTATATTGTTGTGCCATTCGCTAATTAGCGAAGGACATCGGATTATAACCCGATTCCAGACAGAACCCCTCTATGACCGCCAAAGTTTAGGGTGCTCTCTCGTGAGCGCGAACCAATGAGGGCGTTTCTTAAAAAAGATTATGTTAAAGATGTTTAAGTGCTTTAGGCTTCATCATTGATTTTCGCAAATGCTTATGTAACATAACATGCATGTACTTTTTCAGAACTCGACATGGCGATCGAATACTGGAATATACTTCTTGGCGACCGTTTCAAGTTTCTTCCACTTTGGACGCAATATTTGAAGGTTTTTAATTTTCTATGTTTTTTGTTGAGTCGTATATGTAGAAATATTTTTTCACGTCTAATTTTATCACCTGGCCGGCATTTCTTCACGTGTACTTTTTGTGTTTTCAACATCCTTTGAATTTCGTGATTCGTAAGTTCGTAACGACCTGGCGAGTACGGTAACTACACCTATATTTCTCAATTACTTTTGAGAGGGTGTACATTGTACAAAGCTCATCATCCATCAGGAGAATCGGTCTTTGAGCAGTTATTACTGCAGCCGAAAAACGCGTTTAGTTTTTGATATTGCAAAAAACAAAAAAAAATTCTTTCTTTTTTCGATACAGCTAGTATAATTGAGTGTATTGTTGTAAATCAGGACCGCTCATGTCCGTACTCTCATGAGAACTCGGCCTAGATGTAAACTATTGCATTGTTACGTTTTTCAACTTGAAAGGTTGTAATTGCAAACTTGTGCGGGCAGATCTTTCAACGCTTTTCTTTTAATTGACTTTCGTTTTCCGCAGGATCATTATCAGCGTGCCATACCTCGCGATACCTGGAACCTGCTACTCGACTTTTCACAAATGATTGCCGACGACATGACTAACTACGATGAAGAAGGTTCGAAATATAATTATTTTTCCGATGCTGTAACCCGATTGAATTATACAAACATTTCCATGAGCTCTTTTTGTGCACCGGAAACTTCAACGGTAGCACAGGCTGTTGCATAGGGTTACCGGCAAAGTCCCTGATTTGGGAGTCAGGTGTCGAGCACTTACTTGCTTATCGCAGAAAAGTAGACCGGCCGCAGGCAGCAGAAAAAAAAGTCAGGATTGCAAAAGGGCGATGGCAATCATATATGAAAAATTTCCTTACCGATGCAAGAAAAAAACTGACGAAATTTTTCGGGGTGGTTTCACTTTCTCTTTGAGCGAAAAATTCGTAGTGTATCAGAGGAATTGAAACACCTTGTTCTAATTCGAAATACAGTCAAATTTCCATGACGGTTATTTGATATTCACGCAACTGTGATCAATCTACTGTCGTCATATGATGTGCGAAAGGACTTATTTATCATTTTGATGATTTCTGCATTCGTAGCCAACGCATTAATTCAGCAGACTGGAATAGTCGTAGTGTGCACTGCTGCGGTGGCCAGCGTTTGATTTTTGTTACAGGAGCGTGGCCTGTCCTGATCGACGACTTCGTTGAGTGGGCGAGACCCATTGTGCAAAACAACACGTCGTCTTGAGACTGACTTAACCTCCTCAATGCACGGTGCGTTCAGCGCCGACGCCCGATTGTTTTTCTTTGCATTTTCGTGGATCTTTAAAAATGCAGCAGCTGGCGTCTCATCGGCTCTCAGTTTGTCTGTTGCGAGCTTGCATTTTACACCAACGGGATGCTGGTAGCTTCCACAGCTGACACATTCTCTCGTGAAAACAATTCCAGTATCGTTGGTTTTACGCGAAGAATCACGCCGTTTCATCAATTTGCGAGACTAGCGTTGCTTTGCACACTGAAGGGAGAATATCTTTTTCGAAAAGTTCTAGGTCCTGAAAAACCTCAAATGCTCTAGCAAGTGCTAGTCGTCGCCACAAAGGTGTTTTGATTAACCTGGTGTTTTTTGCGTTTAGTGTGAAAGCTTTATGAAGTTACCTCTGTTTGACCTTCTTGCGACAATTATCCTTGGAGTGCCAAGTGGGATTGGGGCTTGATGGTATTTTCTGAACGGAGAAAACATCATTTGTTTACGGTTTCGACTTCAACGCGCTTCCGAAGACTCTTCGTCCGTGTGGTCGAGACCCACTGCTCTCAAAATGCGTTCAATGGATTCGCATCGGCGGTCCGACGAAAAATCTTGGGAAGTTAATATACAGTATATAGCGTTGGTTAAATGTTTACATTTGAAAAAATATGAGCGAATATGTTTTCCTGCGATTTGCCGCCGATCTTACAACACAGGCATGCGCTGGGCGAATGACTGTGTGACCAAATATTATTTTTTTCATTACAGACGCCGAGGAATATTTCGCTTGGCGCGTTTAACGAAACGTTTAGTAGAAAGTGTGAGGTACTGCTTTCTATGGAAAGCTGTTGAGCAGGCCTGTTTTGCAAGCCTTGTTCGGGGTACTGGTCGGTGTGGCGGCTTCACGTGCGATTTCGAAAGGCCGTGCGATATTTGCTTAAAGTTCGGTTGGCGGATTTAACCATTCTATTGAATCAGCTCGATGGGCATCTTTAACTTTCTCGAATTCGCTGATTTGTTTACATAGGATACTTGCTAAGCAAGTTGCGTCACTTGTGTGGTTGCAAGTCACTTCAATCTCACGCCTGCGAAATGTGGCTTTGTCCCAGTTCCGACAGGTGGTTCTATGGTTGGCAGTTAAAACCGTTTGTGCGATTTCAACCTGTCGACGCGATACGCGGAATAGGACATTAATCCGTGGTTCTAAAATACGTGACTCGGAATCTTCAGCAAAATCACTAAATATAATGCAGCCGTTTGCCATCCACACGTGTACTTCAAATATACGCGGGGAATCTCGTTTGCAATTTCCGTAGCCAAGCTACGCGCTGGCAAATTAATTTCAGTTATCTCGTTTTGTGGTATAGTGGTTGTGTGTGTGTTGCCAAGGTCAAACACAGACGAATCCACCGTAACAAACAAACAACCAAACCATAAGACAACGAAACGATTCTGCTTGAAGTTCAAATATTGTAAATTACCGAAAACCTGCACAGCCTTTTCTCCCAAGCCTCCAGAATTTTGTGAAGTTCGACGCACCTTCGTTTTCTTTGTCCCTTTCCGATTGCGGGTCTTGACGAAACCGTTTGTAACACATCGACGTATCTGTTTGAGACATCTTGCAGGTTCTCGTGGCAATCATCAATTATTTGACCAACTCTCTAGAGATGCGGTTTCTCTCCGGTACTTCCCCGCAGCGGCGCAGGTATAGGGCCATTACTTGCGGTCATTAAATAAAAGTTCTATAATCTCAACAAGATTTCAATCGATTTTGTTGAACAACAGTTCAGGGATCAAACGTTTTATAATTGCACCCGCTTGCGAGCAGTGGCGTCAAAATGCTTTTTATCACTAGAATTGCCCGCGATGGTGGTCACGTGATATCGTACACATGGTGAAAAAATGCTTTCCGCATCTGCACCATGTTGATCCCTTCTCGCCCTTGGTCATGGATGGCATTGCTGAAGTTGGTTGTATCGCGCAAGTATTACATCTGACCGGAACAATGCCATTGTCACTTGCTATTATTTTCATCTATGACGTTGCCGCGAGACAGCTACGAAACCTCCGTTTTTTTGCGAATGTGGATTTAAGCAACTTGTGTGAGAAAATTAAGGTTTTGGGCTCTTGTGGTTCGCCTGCTTACGTACGTGTTTCATCTTCCTCTCTGCCTGCTTGCTCTGAGGATAAAAACATCATTTATCTCAATTTAATCGCATAATATTCTGACGTCGGCTGTTGGCTATCGACGCAGTGTCGCGCATCATTTTGTTTTATATATTTAATGTTTACTTGCGTGGATTGTTGCAGCAATGGATTGTTCCAACAAATCTGATCTTTGCTTTTTCAGTGATTGTCTTAACTGCGGCCAGCACGTTTGACTTAGCAAGTTTGGTCAGCTGCGAGGCGTAGCTTCAGAGACAAGACGGTTATTGTTTGTCCACATCGTGGCGTGAAAGTCGGCCGGTGACAATGCCAGCCACACCACTGTGTGTGGGTGCATATTTCAAGCAAGTCTGATTCGTAAATCGAATGTGGACAGCGAAAGGTTGATGTACTCAGTTAGCAAAACGTCGATAAATCTAAAAAACTACTTGTGGTTCATGTGACATTATACTTGTGAAAAACAAAATACTTTGCAGCTTTGGCACTGAGAAAAACCATACTAGCCCAAGAAAAGCTGCAATAGTTTTGAAAGGTATTAAGTTCGATCGAATTATTTAAATTTGTTTACTTGACTGCTGTCTGAGCACTCCACACTTCCCCAAAAGCTGTTTCAGGTGAACTTTTGGTGTTGTTTAAACTGAAACATATTGTTAATGTTTTAAAAACGCATTTATTGTTGAATACAAACGGCTTATTTTTATTAAGTTTTGTTTATGTTAACTAGCAGTGAGTGAGGCTGGTAGGCTATGTGAGTGAAAGTTCAACAAAATACGCTCTATGAATGGAAGTTTAATCAACTACTTCCGTACTGTAAACAATAGTTTTTACGAAAGTACCGCGGAGCCAGAAGCTGTTACTCGAGAAATTGTTTGACGGGCTACAATACAGAGAAACCCTTACACAGCACTTGGAGAGAGAATTCGTATGCTCATTTTATGTGTTTCAGAGTCGGGTGCTACGGTTACTTAACTGATCAACATATTTTGGTGCCAAGGAAGTTTCAACGGGCTTGGGGTATGTTGATGGCGCTAGATCTGAAAAGAACACTGGTTTCTCCGAATTGATTCTACTTGAGTTTTTTTTTACAATTTTGATGACAGCGACTGGCGGCAGGCCGAAGCCTGAATTGTGCTTCTTTCTGGGGCAGTTGAGGTGAACGCTCTTGCCCAAGGAGCGGTACGGCAATTCACTCAGTGACCGTGGATCGACCACCCAACCTTCCAATTGAGAGGCGGACACTCTACCACTGAGCTATTGCCGCCCCAATAGCTTCTTGGGTTATTCCATTTGTTTCAAAAAAGTGCAAAAATATGCTAATTTTGACATTGGTATTATTTTTGCAATTTTGATGAGGGTGTTTATGTCTTTTTACGCATGTCTATACCGTCTTTCATGTTTGACGCGATATCGTGAAGGACGGCAATCGTTGTCGCAGAGAGCCTTCTAGATGAAAGTTTTGTTTCGTGTGAAAAGCAAACAAAAATTCCTTATTTGAAACAACGTGTTACATGACAGACGTGTTTGTACGAGTTCTTACGCTTCATGTCGTCTAACATCTTTAAAATGTTGCATATATCAGGGATAGGAATATCCGTGAATAATTCAGATTGCAGTCCCGATTGTGAGGTTCCTTGTCTGCCAAATGCTGCTAACAGGCGTGTTAGAAATTTCCCCAATGAAAAAGCAAGACTAAATTTCCAAAATGCACTAATAAAACCAATCACCTGACACCGTACAGATGTTTTTAACACTGCGCTTTTTCCCGAGGATTTGGTCTTACGATTGTGGCAACCCAAAAACTGTTAGGGAGAACCTAAATGACTGACTTCTTGTGTGACAAATTATGTTTTACCGAGAACATTTTGTGAGCAATAAGCAACATTTCATTAAAATTTTGTTGTAGACTTCTTTCATGACTGCGGTTCATTCAGTTGGAATCGGCTTGGTCTGAACATAAGTGATGGAGTCTCGAGAGCTAGCAACAGTTCTCGGCCCTAAGCATTTTGTCTGGAAACTTCAAATGCTCCAAAGACATGACTGAGTAAAGCGTCAACTCAGGGGTCGGGAACCTATGGCTCGCGAGCCAGTTGTGGTTCTTTTGATAACGGCATCTGGCTCGCTTGATATTTTCTTAACACGATTTTTACGAATGAAACTTACTGTAACTTTCCATCTACCAGACTACAAAGCCATCAGCAACACCATGCAGCACCAGAAGTTGCATTAATAGTAAGAAGCATGTTATTAAAGAGAAAATTCAGGATTTACCATTGTCTAAAATTGTTGATTTTGCTTAAAAATGCACACGTTAGTTAATAAGTAAGTTGCAAAATATTATATGGCTTATGTTTTTCAAACACCAAAATATTATAATGTTTTTCAACACCAAAATATTATATGGCTCTCACGGAAATACAATTGCAAATATGTAGGTTTCATGGCTCCGTTAGCCAAAAAGGTTCCCGACCCCTGGTCTAACTCAACCTGTTATTTGTCTTGCTGTTTCTGCAGTTAAAGGAAAAACCAAAAGCAAAGAGAATTCGAAAAAAATTCAATTTGGAAGTGGTGACAGTGGCGTGCAGAGGTCTGGTGATGCCCGGGGCGATTGCTTCATTGTATGCCCCCTTCCAAATTCTAGCATTGAGCAACGGCGTATGGTGGTCACTGTTACTAGATATACGCTGTTTGTGACGTCGTATTCACGTTTGCAACAGAACCGTCGCCAGAAAGTTTTCAATAGGGGGGCTTGACATTATAAAATTAACCAAAATTCTACTTATAGTTTTTCACGTTTCAATTTGGGGGGCTTGGAGCTTTGTTTGGGGGGATAAGCCCACCAAAGTCCCCCCGTGGCGACGGAACTGGTTTGCAAACCAACGTTTTGGCGAAGTTAGTTAACACAACGTGCGTTGTACAATGTGTCACTGTAATGAACATAAATTATCATCGCTCCAAGTTAAGAGACCGGAGCAAAACACAGCACTCAACGCGAAGGTTGAAACGGCCGGGGAGTAGAACACACTCAGTGCTACGTCAGCGCAGTTCACAATGCAAAAATATAAGGCTGCGCATTGAAACAGTGGAGTAAAACACACTCAACGCTACGACAGGGCAGTTCACAACTACAAAAACATCAGTTTGATTGGGTGTGTGCCGCACACCCAAAGTATAGGTCCCTGGTATTGAAGAATGTGAGAAATTTTGAATGCGTAAAAACTAGTATTGACAAAAAGACAAGTTTCGAAAAATTAAATCCATGCAGCATGCGTTAGTAGCCTCACAAAAGGAAAAATCATCTACCGGTAGTTAAAGCATTTTAATTTTTGTAATTTCACTCTTTGAATGTCCGGGGCCGTCGCCTAGTTCGCCCGCCCTCCTCTGCACGCCACTGAGTGGTGATGACATTTATATAAAAATTTTCAGAAAATTATTTTTAAGTCTGGGTGTCGGAGTTTTCGATGAAGTCTTGGGTTTTCAACCAGGTCTCGGTCTCGACTACATCACTACTACATACAACTAAAATAAGCGAACCCTTCCTTTGAGGACCGCAAAGCCACTAAACTGCCAGTGACTTTTGTCCAGTCATAACTTGCTGACTGATAGAGCTAGATAGCTGTTCAAACCCTGGCACTGTAGTGGCTTTCGCTTGTCTTCTGTGACTATAGGGTGTCCATCTGCACGCGCTGAAAACGGAGGAAATTTTAAACGGTAAGTTGACATGTGGCCCGCGAGCTTTCTCAGTATTGATTGTTGCGTCCTGGATCATTGCCGTGGTGAGTAACATTTTGCTGAGACTATATAGTTTCGTATCGATGAGTTGCTAGAAGATATTCGTGAATGGTATGAATTGCGTGATGATCGTGGAGCAGGTGCAGTTCCAGGGGAGCGTTTGCGGCGATCTCCCCCCTAAAACCTACGAAAGCAATTTTATTCACCATAATTTTTTACAATTCGGGGAAGAGCATTCGTGATATAAGGCCATTTTGTCGTCCATTATTTTGTCACAGCAGTGTTGTGAACAGGGTTGCGGAGTCGGAGGTTTTTGGGTGGAGTCGGATTCCTAACAACACTGGGAATCGCAGTTGGATTGTTTAGTCCTACTCCAACTACATCATACTCTTAAATTGAGAATTCTTGTTGAAATGGTGCAATTTTTTTGAAACTTTTGTTGAAACATAATTTTTTTGCTGTACACCACGATTTCCATTGATTTTAACAGCCAAATTTCATTCCCTTTATGTCAAGGTGTTGGAAATTTTGCAAAGGCCGGATATTTTATTTCCCACTCCGCAACCCTGGTTGTGAAGTAACCTATACTTCATCCCTCTTACAGCAGCGAAGCTGTTATGAGACTTGACTACCAGACTACCAAACATCCCTGAAATTACCGCCCCTAACGTTACTGGCTGGATCCGCCCCTGCCGTGGAACTTGTACATATGGAGGAGATCGAGCTCATTAGTATCATCCTGTGCACTTTCACTTGGGTCCTTAGTCTATCCAAGCAACTCCGTGGTGAACTGGCTGGCTCCACCTGGCTGAATTTGTGAGCCTGGGTTGGGCAACCATCGGCTTTTGCGAGGAGGGAATTTAAGGCTGGAGCGAAGTTCAACAAATGTACACGGCACCGAAAGCCGCACGACTTGTTTTTATTGCATGTGCAATCAAGCAGCGTCGCCAGAACACATATGGGAATAACTGATGAGCTTGCACGCAACAATCACGTATCGCATTCGAAAAGTCGAAACACAGTTTTGCGAAAACGAATTCTGCATTTTAACGAACAATATACGGTTTAACCGAAAAAGTATAAAGCGATCTTGCAATCAACGAAGAGTACTACTGGATAGAAATAAAAAATCGCTTAGTTGTTGCACACGATTATTCATATCAAGTTTGGGTGAGCGTGGTGCTTTCCCCAGAAGAAAACTGCGATCAATAAAAAAGAGGATTCCGAGCATTTGACTGAATGAGAAGGGTTACTGGATGCCAAGCAAAATATCTATTGCACAGAGATGACGCCTGGAGTCATGGTGAGGAAACTAACTTCATTTATGGAAAGCTTTGATTTAAGAACCTTCAAGGGTTTTAGTGAGACTACTTGTTCACCTTACTCTTGTGTAGAATAGGCGAGGTCTTGAAGGTGCTTACTGTTTGTGGTGATTTTATACATGTCTTTCGCAGTGATTATGTGAAGTTACCGTGACTGTCACAGCGGCAGAAGCGCAAACCAGCGTGAGGTGAGAGCTCGATAAATGTTTACGTGGGTTTATGATTGTTCATTCAAGGTAAAATATAGAGCGATTCAAGTTATATCAAATGCTTTTACACTCAAGTGTTGCTCTAGTAGCGCTTTGCGGACACTACGCAGAATTCGGTTTGCTGGATATTGAAAGAATGATTTTCATTGCAAGGCCAAATCACTCCACCTGTGATTAAATTTTCCACATTGCCACGTACACTTGTAGCTCAGACTATGGAGTATAAGTTGTTGCTGGAAAACATGATGCAGCTTTGGATCCGGAGTAATGCGGAGGTGAAAAAGTGGTGTTCAAGTCTCTTGGGCTGATGTTTCGAAACTTTGCTTTGGCGTGGAGGGAGCGGAATAAAAATTTCAATCAGTGCAGGTCTCTGAGCCTACAATATATTTCAGCGGTTTAAGTTGCAAGTCCACGACATTTCACTCGTCCAAGCAAAGAAATCAAGGTAATTTCTTAGACCCAGGAAAATCAGCGAAGTTTGCCCCAAGACCACGGAAGTTTGCCTCACAGGATAAAAACACCGTGAATAAGCTGTTAGTGATGCATGAGTGATGGGTCAGCGCTGACTGCATTTTATGGAAAAAATACTGTCCCAGCAATCGTTTGCCTGGGTGCGCATGCCATAAGCCGTGCAAAGTTGACCACTCTCCTGCACTTACGTCACGGAAGTACAGTACTTGTCCACAGGGCTGTGACAGCCTCTGTCGGCATTTGTTGGGCATCTTGTCCACTCGGTTTACTTACTACAACTCGACTTTGACTGTATCATATCACAAATGCTCACAGGTGGCGATGAAGCACTATAAATGTGAGACTAGCTCCGGGCTACAATCTGCACATTTGTCTGAATTTGTTGCGAAGTCTGGTTTAAGGCGATTAGATCGGTCTGCGTTTGTTGAGTGATCCTTCCTTTTTTAACTCCGTGTTTGAGTTTTCTTGGAGAAATGAGGAAGTCCGAATGGCATTCAACTCCAGTAAAATCGATAAATTTTGAGTAATCTTCCTCCATTTCCACAAAATCTTTGCGTGCAGATTGCTGGTTTTGGCGAAACTTGTGCATTTCTTGTGTCAGCGTCGCTATTCTGAAAAACAAACTGAGTGTGATATCCACTTACACTCATTAGCCCAAAGAATCAAAACGCCCAAAGCAAACACTATTTATTGCACATAACCTCAAATTGCTTGGCAAAAACTTTTCTGGCAGGACCTTACAAAATATAAGTCGAAAACTAGTATTGCTCAATCTCTTGGCAAAACAGAATAGAGAAGCTTTAGTCTTGTAAGACTGCGGTTCTGACAGATTAACAAGACTTAGGTCAACAATCTATTCTAGGATCATGTGGTCAATGGTCAATGTCAATGGTTTATTGTTTCATATGACTCAGCCAACAAGCAGAAGCATCATAAAAGCCATCGCATGCAGTAAGCCAATAGTTAGCGAACATTGGAGCAAATGAAAACACAATAGTTGATCAGTGTAAACAAAGGGGGGCGCTGTGTCATATAGGATTGGCGAAAGACCGTGGCGGTCATCTAGTCAACCAACCCCGTTTATCACTCTTTTACCAAGTGTTGAGAAACAACAG
>Ga0210059_1002292_pt1 | contig 29853 bp, 19 predicted proteins | sample Ectturendosymbi2_FD_188042 | JGI IMG/M metagenome (GOLD analysis project Ga0210059, IMG submission 188042) | Ecteinascidia turbinata endosymbiont from Florida, USA - Sample 2 (SPAdes) (version 2) | ecosystem: Host-associated > Tunicates > Ascidians > Unclassified | place: Key West, Florida...
TAGGTGGTTTATTTGCGATGCCATGCAGGGACTTCGGAGAGCAGGGCATTGCCTCTCCTGATCATTCACAAGAGGGGCAACGGGGGTGGAGGTGCCTTTTCATTGCAGTATCATAGGTAATTTCATGGTTTACCGAGATCGAATTGAAACAAATTTATTGCAGCTATTCGCGCACTCAAAACATTCAGAATTTGATTTTCTGTAATTATTTTTGGAGTCAACAATGTTGCTAAACAGTAATAAATAGGGCAACCAACTTTTTGACCTAAAAACTTAAAATATTGACTTTATAATTTACAAAATTTTTGACTTTATTTTGACCTATCACTTTTCAGTGTTTTCTGTTGACATGTGCAATGCAAAACATATTCATATACAGTATTAGAAAACAAACCGATAGGTTTGAAATGAAACAAAAAGTAGTTTGTCTGCGAAATCTGGTACAGCATGTTTTGAAATGTCTGTCTACTTTCAGTTTCATGAAGCAAACCTCGTTGATGCTTTGAACTGCGGCGATGTGCTTCCACCATAAACCGTTTGTCACTTTTCACTAAGCAGTCACAGAATTTGCAAAATATTTCACTCTTACTTTATTGACTTTTGGTTGCCCTAGTAATAACCATAATTGGTAAAGATTTTTTGTTGTTTTGTAATTTTCCACTGCCCTCAACTCTTTTATTGCATATTTGCCCTACAGCTGTTCCGGCGTACCTGACACCATGGAACACTGAACAGTGCCGCGATAAGGTCACCTGGCCTTTGTCGTCTTTACGATCAGGTTTGTTCCAATTACTGCGGTGCAATGATCATGGGCGTCGTGAGGATTTTTTCAGGTGAGGCAATAGTGGATTCGTTTTTGCCATATGTTGAAAACAATTTTTTCGAGTGCCGCAAAAAATTTTGGGGGGCATTGCATCCCCGTAGCTGCAGGTCTGGTTGCATGTCTTTTTACGGCAAGACTCTCGATTCCACAACTGGTGCAACGGTGCCTGCTGCAGAAAAAGCTAATAACGCATGTAAAGCAGCGCCAACAGCATTGCCGTGCGAGCTGTTGGTGCTGCGCCAGGACGTTGGTTGCAAATGCAAAACGAGGAGCACGCGAAGCAGTTAACGTTTTTGCAGGAGGTATACCAGGTGGCCGGAAAATGAAGACGCCTGGAGTTTAGAGTTCAAAAGACGACAAAAGTCTTGAATTTCCTTAAGAATTGACGTCTTAACGTTTCAAGGATTCCTGCTGCGAAGTGAACATGCGTGTTCATGCGCATACTGCACTGCTTGAAAGGCGCTGGTTGCTTAAAGGGCACACGAGTACCAAGCTCCTTCCAAAGTAACCACAGTACTATTCCTTTCCTTGGTGCTCTTTTCTAAAGCAGCACATGGACGTACGAGTTGCTAGTAGCAACGTAAAGTTACGGCAGCGACGGAGAGTATAAACGAAAATCTACAGATGACGAAGGGCTCCGCGCAAACGCATTTTCGTGTTTTTTTATGTAAATGATTAACGACATCACTCAATCAAACGGCTTGAAGCTTCAAAACACCAAACGGGGCCAAATCATCACAGCCCAACGTCTCCATAGCGACCGACCGGCGCTGGCGACATCGCACCGCGCGACGCACGCGCAAAGCCGCGAATGCATCGATTCCGACAAATCGATCTCTGTCAAGTACCTTTTTGTCCGAGGAGCTGTGCACTCGCATGTGCCCGTTCAGGGCCGGGGTGCTTTTGAAGGTCTGGCCGCACAGGCCGCACGTCAGACTCCCGTCCGAGTTCCTTCGGCTCGAGCTACCGCTGCTGCTGCTCCTCGACTCTCGCGACGCCGGCTGTCGTGGTCGTTGGAAAAAAGCTGTTAGCCTTTCGCGATTGTAGTTGAAGCGAAACGCGCCGTGTTCATTACACAGCGGCGAAAAGACAACAAACAAGCGCATGTGGAGGAGTCGACTGGTAGCGAAATTTCAATTTTTTTAAGATGTGAATCGTTTGTTCCGCGAGCAACAAACATGTTCAGTCGCTTTGCGGGCATTAGAATTGATAAAGCAATCCGGACTTCTTACGGGAACCTACACAGCAGGGGTATAGCGTCGCGACCAGCCTACTCTTCTGAAGTTAGAAAAAGCAGGCACCTTCAAGCATTGATTGCATTTGATGCAGTCACTGGTGATAATGATGCTTTTTGAAGCAGCATCACTAACATGAGGCGTTAGAACTTTACCACGGCTTTATTGCATTCAGATTCTCAAAAACAATAGGACTGATGAAGCAGCCATTAGGCGTAAGTCATCCAGCGCATATACTCGGTAAATAATTTGGTGACTTGCCTTTTTGAACGGTGTGGTGAGTACCAACATCTGGGTTTTGCGTAAAATTATTAATACTAGAGTGCAACCTGGTTCATTCGCTGCTATGACAAACGGAAGTAAATGGATCTTTCATCCACGAAAAAGAACGTACATTACGTGACTTACACCAAGCTTCTAACACCAACCCAAACGAACATCACCGTTGACGTGGAACAAGCGCCAGAGTGGAACGAATGCACGAATCCAAAAGGATTGTAAAAAACAGCAGTTGCGTACAATAGAAATTTGGCAAATGGCAGATGAAAATTTTCAATTACTAATTAAACACTGTCACAAGATGTAATTAGAAATGCCCCCAGGCAAAGTCGGATCATAGCATGATAACATTGCAATGCTGCCAACACTGCCGCTAGAGACAAAAACAAAACTAGTCACACTGCAACCAAATGGCTCGTCATGTACACTAATCAACGACATTCCTTTTCTGACAACTCACAGCGTTTACTTACTAAAAAAAAGCCATTTTTTAGCATTGTGAACCTTTATGTACTAAGTTATTCGGATTACTGTCATCATCAGCAACAGTGCCTTTCCTTAGTCAATCGTGAGGATCAAAAACAACCAAAAAAGTTCCATTTCGCTCAAAATTACTAACTTTATTATTGATTCGGCCAAACTCGCTTTGGCTCAAGATTACTCACTTTATTATTGATTAGGCCAAACTCGATTTTGCTCAAGATTACTCACTTTATTATTGATTAGGCCAAACTCGATTTTGCTCACGATTACTCACTTTATTCTTTATTTGGCCAAACTCGCTTGACTCAACATTACTCACTTTATTATTGATTAAGCCAAACTCGCTTTGGCTCAAGATTACTCACTTTATTATTGATTAGGCCAAACTCGATTTTGCTCACGATTACTCACTTTATTCTCTATTTGGCCAAACTCGCTTTGGCTCAAGATTACTCACTTTATTATTGATTAGGCCAAACTCGCTTTGGCTTAAGATTACTCACTTTATTCGATGACACCGGCTTCGACTTGGCGGGTTGCTGCTCGCTGCTCAAATAGGAAGTGGCGGCTTCGGCGGTCGCGAATGAATTCCCGGTGATGGTTGGCGCGGTGGTGACGATGGCGTACGACAACGCGGACGAATTGGCGTCCGATTGCCTGTTGAACGTCGTAATCGGATATTTCAACGCAAGCGGTAACCTCTGCACCCGCCGCAAACAATCCCACGTGCATGGCTCATCGCAGTCACGTCTGCCTGCCAGCGCGCAACCGAGTGCGCCACGCAAATTAAGGCACGCCGTATGTACTTGCGCATTTTGCCACGAACACGTGACCACCGAATTACCGTGCAATATGCCGCGCCAGTGGTGTTTTGCAGTTTGCAGCCCAGATGCATGCATGCAATCTTGGCAGCGAGGCTTGTCAAAGCACGCCGCCGTCTGTGCGAAGAAACAACGTTCGCACACGCCTAACGAAAACAACGGCAGAACGTGGCGGCTGCTGCGACCGGATAAAACGTCACCACGTGTAACTCAACACCAGCAAAACAGGGGCACCGAGTGATTCGCAGCGCGAAAACAACCGGCAGCATTCCCAAGTAGTCGAGCGCTACAGAAAAAGCTGTCGCGTTGCGCTTACCTGACGACCGGGGCGGGCTGGCCCGGCACCGGGTAGATCACGAAGCTCGCGCTGGTCGACGTCCCGTTGCCGATGGGGAAGATCATGCTCTGGCCGGGAGGGAGAGGCATCGCTGCGTTAGGAACAAAATGCTGTGCTACGACCGCCGAGGTCACGGCCGGACTCTCGGGTTCGTGTTTCACGTGACTCGACAGGTCTTTGTCTGTCGGCGTCGCGCTCTGCGGCAAAGTTTGAATGAGCGCGATGCGCGGGTCACTGCCGCTGGCGGGACGCAACAGCTGCTGAATGTTTTGCGGGCTGGGAAACGTCTGGTCGTAAATCGGGGGAGGCGTGCTGCGCGCCATCAGCTGGGCGGCTGCGAAGCGAACGGCAGGCCCGAGAAGGGCAGGCGAGGCCCGGTGAGGCCTGTTCAAAGAGTTTTTCACGGAGCCGTCGTGGGCGAACGACGCTTTCTCGCTCTGCTCAAGCAGGACGCGCAGGGCTGCCGCGGCCTCCTTGTCGCGTTCGTTCAAGGGAGCCTCGTCGTCCAAGCCTTGTTCTGAGCCCTGATTGGCGACAACAGACTCGCCAGAAAAGAACCTGGCCCGCTGCTGGTGGTCCAACTGGTGCTCGGGGTGATCGAGGGGGCTTTTCAGTTCCGGCTCGGGGGGGAGGACCGGTTTGTGGAACCAACCGACGGCATTCAACTTCGTCGCTTGAGCGGCGCCCGTTTCGTCGCTGCTGTGCAGAGGGAGGATGGGACCGCCGTCCTGGGTGACGAAAGGGATTTCTGGAGCGGGCACGAGCTTGCCGTTGCTGTTCTGACTTTGAATGGTTTCGGGCGTTCCGCGACCCGCCACCGACCAACCGCCGAGCGACGCAGATACGCTGATGTTCGCAGGCAGCTTGCGAGACTGCACGAACGCTGTCGGACCGGTGGACATTTGAGCAGACTGGCTGCCGCCTAGCTTCCCGTAGGCACCGCACTTTTCCTGCGCCCGGGCGCTGTAGGTCGCGTGAGCCTCCTGTTCCTGGCGCAGCTTGGCCTTCAAGGCCAGCTGCTGCAAGGCGTCGCTGCTGCTACCGATGCCGAAGTGCTCCGTTTGCTGCCGTTGCTGTTCCTGCTGTTCTTGAAGCAGCTGCTGCTGCTGTTGAGCACTGTACGCCAGCAACTGCATGTTGTAGTGGTCGGCGGGAGGCGTGGTAAGACCCTGGGAAGAGTTCACGAAGTTGGCCGCTTGGCCACTCTGTGAAAACACCACAGCGTAGGTTTGATAGTTTCAAAAAAATGCTAAAGAAACAATTACAGGTAACAGTCAGCTGGTGCGTTCTTTTCCACTGGCTTTCGGTCTCCAACTGTTGCGACGTAGTAATTCGGGACTCCGCCTTCGCTGGCTGTCTTTAAGCGTTTCGAGATTAATGAATAATTTCTGCGGAAGAGACGCCGCACTCGCAATCGCGCGAAACACTTGCATCGTGCGATTATCGCCATCAACGACCAACATCACGCATTTCCACGCAGAACATGAACGGGGTCGGAGGTACCGAAAAAAGTAAATATGCTCTGTTCTCAAAGACAACCGAGTTCGCGTCTCCGCGCTTACTTTACCTTCGGTCCGACGACCTTTTCTCCTCACGTAGCACGCCACAGCGCAAGAAACACGTAAATCACCAACACTCATCGTTTTCAAATTGCCTTCGATTTGTTATTTTCCTGCACGATGTCGAAACCGTAATGAAAACACAAGCGCTTTTACACCCACAGCTGCTGCACTGATTTTCCTCGCAGCGCAATGTCAAATCTTCTGACCGTGAAACATGGTGGAAAGTTCTCCTTTTAAACGATTCGTTGTTTTTAGCAGCGTTGTGACAATTTCGGCCGTGCCGTCGTTCAAGAACAAAGCAGGCCCTGATGTCGTCAGGGAAGGAAATGCAAATCGCGCAACGCGGTGTCTACATCGCCGCAAAACACCTCGCGCCAATAAGCATACTACGCAACTTCCATCATCAGAATTAACTAACAGACCGGACACAATCTGGAATAGTTCACAAGCTGCTGTGTGGCTTCTCGCCTGCGAGATCAAACAAGGCGGTTCACGCCAGTGTACGGATGCTGGTTGCCGTAGTAGTAAGACTTGAACGCGACAAAGCACCACATACATGTCACTTTAAATGAGGGCAGCAACGCAAACAGGCCGACTGCCATTTTCAAATGACCTACTTGAGCCAGCGTAATTGTGATCATGGAGCCGGGGTGATCCGTGCGGTCGCCGTCGCTTGATTCGACTCTGCAGACAAGAGACCAGGCACAGGTTACTTTACGAACGTAAGGAATTGACAGGCACATGCAGAAACGATCCACCACGACATGGGTCACTTCACATTACATAGGCGTCCTCTTTTCAGAGCCGAAATAACGACAAACAAAACTTTTTTTTGTTTTCTTCACCACATATAATTCTTATAACATGTTCCTCGCACTTAAACGTTTTGCTGGGGAAACACAGAACTGCGAAGGTTGTTAAGAATAAGATTAATCCCATTGTACCACTCAGGTTTTCACTCAATAGGGTGCGATTTTTACGTTTCACTGTTGAAATAGAAAATCAGCATTTTTTAAAATCGTTTCAATGAGTTTCTGTTGACAGCGCACAGGAGTTTACCAGTCGTAGACACTATGCCATTTCCATAAGCAGTAATGCAGACTGCGTTTGCATTACTTAATTTTTACCTGAGGCGATCAAAACGTGCGCACGACCGCAACCCATCACGGCAAGTTCTTGTGCAAAAGGTGTAAAAACGTAAAAGCATTTGTTTCGCACGGGATAATACACGCTTGAAGTTTTCCTTGATGAATGCATCTCGAAAGTTAAGGCAACAAGTTATGCCATACATCCAGGCCAAAAACAGATTATTATAAACAAACATGCAATTTCACTATCTCGTTTCATCTGTACGTGCGGCACCCGGCTAGTGGACACGGACAGGGACGGGGGAGTGCGGGTCACTGCCGCCCTTCCCTTTCAAAAGGGGCAACGGGGTCGGAGGTGCCTTTTTCATAAACATATATTTCAGAGTGTTTTTCTATAACCTCTAATTATTTTTCAGGTCAAAATTGTTGCGGAATAGGTTAATGCGACAATCATCATCCCCACTACGTGTGCGCTTTTGCAATTAACTCAAGTGAACAGTTTTGTACTCGTGGTACGGAAAAACGAAACAATCCGCCTTGTAACTACGGTAAATGATCCACACACGGTAGCCATCCTGTGCGGAACGTTGCGAAGTGCTTATTTTCAGTGAATGTGATTTTCTCTGGTAAATACAACATGCCATGTTCATTTCTATCAGTCCATTTTACTTGTCTTTTCAGTTTTAACACCAAACGTGTGTGTTTTGTTTGCTTGGTTTTATGTGGTTTTCATAAATGTCTTCTGCGGTAAAGATCTCGAGTTTTGTCAACTAAACATTATTTTGGAAAGAAAACGAGCAAACTGGCTAAAACTTTTTTGCTTTCTATAATTTTCAATTGCCCTCAATTTTGTACTGACCACCCAGCCCAATTGACCCCCTCCCTGCCCTACTGCTGCTACGGCGCACGTGTTTCCGGCGCAACCGCTATCAACGCTGTAAACTTGGCAGACTGTTCTCAGCGAAGCGTCACAAACAATTATTAGAGTGGATTGAGCAGAAGCAATTTTCATTCCGTCAGCAGATTTATCTTTGGATAACTATACAAAATTCCAAGCTGAACATAACGGGCCAAATACACCAAAAAAACAAGTTTTTACCGCCTCATTCCGGGTAAACACTTTTATGGAGTTTACGGTAGGAAAAAACATACACTGGCAAATGGCAAAAAAACGCAACACCCTTATTTTGTGAAAAAAGAGGATAAAGACAAATGCGAATGCGCTGTTTCAAATCGCACCGGGGAGCATGCTCTTCTCTTGCCATGTTTCCATTCCAAATTACGGCTGGAGCAGACGAATGATCGGGCAGCGCTCTCGGGCGGTGAATCGCACTTTTGTCGTCGGGCACAATTTGGTAAACAACACCTTTGGGTGCTTGCTTCGGCACGGCACTGCAACGGACGCGTGTATCGCTCTGCGTTATTGCTGCACTTCGGAAATCAACCGAACAGCGCAGGCAGTTGCACATTCAAAGTAGCATTCATTCACGTGTTTAACAAACCAGTTACTGAGTCGAACAGCTCTCTGCCCAGTTGGCTCTTTGCTGGCAAAAAGAAAAATTACGTCCATAGCGACATTGCTGAAGAGGAACCGCGCTTGCAAGAAAGAATGTTTTGCTCGTCATACAAGGAATTTGGGACGCAAACTGCCTCGAGGTAATCGCAGTCGAACCAGTGCGGTCTGTCACCATAATTTTAAATGTCTGTCAAATTCAGTTTCAAGCCTTGTGCTTCTCATCTGATGCAACCAGGACAGTGAATTGCGGTCATGTCTTTATTAATGGTACAGTCAATGAACGAAAGTTAGCGTCAGAAAGAATTGCGCGGCGGCGTGAGACACTTCCCGACGAGGAAAACGATTGTTGACCAAGCCGAAGTCAGCGCAGTTGATTGTTTAGCAAACTGATTGCCAGAAAGGACTTACCTCAAACGACTTGATTCCACCACGTCGGTTTTTGATATATCGGCACCTGCACAACGCACAACAAATACAGTAAACCTCGGTTAATCCGGATTCGATTTGACCGACGATTTTATCCGGTTTAGGCGAAGATCCGGATTAACCGAAGGTCGTTTTTTCTAGCCTGAAGTCATCTAAATACTGAGATATCGGTGAAAATTACTTAAATTCAACACATTTACGACCCAGCTGCAGACTTCCGCAGAAGCAAAACGTAATTATTGATGCTTTTACAATGGTACATCAGAGTAGTTACCGCCATATCCAGGCAGTCATAAACAATCTCCACTTCATAATTTCAGATTACTTGGCTGCAAAGAAATCTTGGGTTTTGGACCGACGTAGATGTTTCTGCGACTAGTCCGTTAAGCAGTCACTCTATTTAGAGTGTAATGCCCTCCAGACAACTTACCATGTACAATACACTCTGGGATAATGTTCGACAGAAGCACACTCAACACTGATCAATAGAATGAAACCGTGGTGCGGCGGTGTGCTTTGAGCATTGTGTTCAACATTATCCATGCCCGTGTGTGACGCAATAATCGTCTCTACGATTGGTGGAATGTTACACGCAGTTGCAGTGGTTGTTATCATAATTCTATACGCTCGTTGGTGATTTTGAGCATGCTTATGTTGAGCCTGAAAGCTGCCGAATCTTTCCTAGAGACAAAAATCCGGATTACGAGATGTGAAAAGAGCAGATTTTGTCCGGTATTGGCGAAGATCCGGATTAAGAAATCCGGATAAACCGATGATTTTTATACAGAAAAACGTTAGAAATCATTCGTACCAGCAGTTTTACCCGGTATTGGCGAAGATCTGGATTAACCGAATCTGGATTAACTGCGGTTTACTGTATAAGCTCATTTGTACGTTGCGACATCAGCAATTTCGGGGAGTAAAGCACGTATAAACTTTTGCGTAAATATCGCTGCAGCATTTCGAATTTTTTAAGTTTAAATATGAACAATGCACGGTTTAGGCAGGACAACGCAAAGGCTACCGTGAAAAACCTAACTTCATCAAGTTCACTCACTTACGTAACCATCAGACACTCAACGTCTTAAACAAAATCTTGCTCGAACTTTTTTTAGGAAATTTGTTCAAATCTGATGATGACCTCATGTTCGTGCAAGAAAGGTAGGCGGGCACGACATTTTTCACCTGTTGCAACGGGCATGTGCATGAAGCTTTGCTTTTCAACCAGCTTGCCACAAGGTCCTCAGATAAGACACTGGCAACGAGCTTGAAGCAAGGGAGACACTTGCAAAATGTTAATCTCTACAAAAACTGCGTTGCAACGTACCCGCCACGTGCTTACTTTTTCCTAGTTTGTTGTAAGTGTCGTGGTTGCTAGAATTCAACATCAGCTGAGACGAGCCAGGTGATAACTCTGTTAGAACAGTACCAATGTCACTGCTTCTGCCGTAAACTCATACGAGAATGCACATGGAAAACGAAACTAATGCACAGCGATTTCTATAAAGAATTACACATGGCCCCAAGTCTTATCTGAAGTGGAAACTTCCAAGCAGCATCATTCAAGCACAAAGACTTTCCCACTGGCTTGAAAGCAAGGATATAAAATTCATGAAGGCATAGAAAGACATTTCTGTTCTAATATAAAAAATTGTGGTAATCTCTACCCTAAATGTAAAAACTTTTAGAAACAACAAGCACTTTGCATCAAAATGTCTTCAGAACCAAAATATCCAAATTTTGTTGCAGGACAAATGAAACCTTGCAGGGTAGAAACAGTAATCAGGACATGCTACTGAGCTTGCACACACCAACTTAATTGTGAAGATGTGCCTAAGAAGTTGCTCATACTGATTAGACTGCTAATCATTATTCTTCTTGAATGAAGCTAGTGATTTTGAACTGTTTGCTTCCGTCAAGATGGTAATCTAACTAGGCACAGCTGAAGAGCAGGGGAGTTTTTTTCATGAGTATGCGAATATCAAGGGCTCTGAAACTAAGTTCAACTATGGAAGCTGTAACACAGATTTCAAGCAACATTTCAATGACCCCCATACAACTGTACTGCCTTTTGCTTGAGAATTTTTCATTTGTGCTGCCTTTTATGGAATCGATCATTATGCAACCTGCTCTTCTGCGGCTCCTACGAGGTGAAAATCAAAACAGTATAATACAGCCAAGCTTCACATCAGCAAAAAAGTCTAGTTGTGACTTCAGATAAATATAGTTGTATTTTAACATATCTGGAAGCAAGCACGGAACAACAAATGGGCAGTGTCAAAAACAACAGAGCACAATCAGACATATTTGTACAGAAAAATCCAACATTACCCAACCATTTATTTGAACTATTTGAATACGGCCAAAGTTTCACCACAGACTTTCCATGTTGCGATCCTGTTTGTAAAAGAAGTACTAAAATTTAATTTTCTGTACACCCCATTTGGAAGACTGCAAAGCAATATTTATATCTGATATCATGTGTTGTTTCAAACTTCAGCAAAGATCCATCACAACACAAAAGGCTATATTCTGCTATATGTCAGGTATCTGTTGACAGGCCTATACTACACAGTATATTTTCCCGAAGCACTAGAATTCCACATTTAACAATAAATCAATGAAAGTGCAACTTCAGCACTTATACTTTACAATAAACAGCAAGATCCTATGCTCAGAGAGATTTGCCTGAAATTTATCCATTGCAAAATCTTTTCATTATAACTATTGAGCATTCATCATCTCCTGTACGTAGTAACTATCAACCACAAACTTGCTTGATTGCAATTTTTAACTACTGAACAAGAGCAACAGGGAACAAAAGTGATGACACATATTTATCATACCCAGTATGTTGATTTAGTGGCATGACCTAGGTTTAATGGGTAAACATCCCTGTCAGAGCCCAATCAACAAAGCATAAACACAAGCTAGTCCAACACAATCAAAGAGGTAAAAAATAAAATGTGTCATAGAGCAGGCTATCTGCCTTGCTGGTGATAATGAAATTGTTTTCAATATCTTACCATGCCCTTCAAACAGCTGGTAATTGTCTGATTCATTAGGATCTTCTGCATAAGCTCCATCAACATCCATGGCTGCCGTTTGACTTAAGTCAGCTGCCACACTGTTTGGGGTATTAGGACCTCCATGATCTAAAAAATGCCACAAATAAATTAGTACACATACTGCAATCTTGCACAAGGCTAATCAAGCAATACATCAACAACACCAAAAAATTTTTTCAAAAAAAAGGGTGAATTAGTTACACATGGTGACAACATGTACAATGCTGTAATGTATTATGAGGTAATATTCAATCAAACCTAAACACATTTTTCTATTGAACTGTCTCACTACACCTCAAGGAGGCATGTGATCAGCAAGACCCGACTGTTCACACGAGGCAATATTGAATTAAATAAGCGATCCCAATAATGCTCACAATGTATCAACACTTTGGCGTCCGGCTGCTTTTGGGGATTTTCGAACAAAAAAACGCCTAAACGCATGTGGCTTTGTGCAGGAATTTCTCCTGTCCGGTATGCTCTACCAACGCAGTAAGTCTCAAAAGACGTGGCAAGTCTTCTAGTCTGCACTCAAAAAAAAATTTTTTGCTTGGGGGAAGCTGGTTTTTTGTGAGTGACGTCGCAAGTGGTGGACTTTTAGGCCACCTTGGCCCACTTTGCCTGGCCCTGGGCGCCAGCCGTTAGGTGGTAGTATTTCGCTGAAGTTTTTATTGGAAACTAGGCTACAATCCAAGTCTAAAAGTGATCTAAAATAAACAATTTGATACTTTGGATGACCTGCTGGAGTTTCGGGTTTAAAAGTTGTGATGTAAGTTAGTAAAAATATTTGACTAGTTAGCTAATTAATTAATTTGTTTATTTTAGATCATAACATTTGAACCAGAAACGCTAGAAAGTCGATCAAAGGCTCAAAAGACTCGGGCTCGAGCCTAGTTTCCAATGAAAACTTCAGCGAAACACTTTGGCCTAGTGGTTGGGCCCTACGCCAGGCAACATGAGCCAAAATGACCCCAAAACTACTTCACTTATGACGTCAGTCACAAAAAATCTGCACCCCACAACCAAAAAAGTTTTTTTTTCGAGTGCAATCTACTAGACTGGCTGATCCGTTTGAGCCCATGAACAGCTCTCTAGCACAATCGGCAGAGGAGCTAGGGCATTGGTAAGGCAACCGAAAACTGCTGTTTGTTAGGCCGAAATCGAAGTACGAATGTATCGTACGCCGGCTCTCAAAGTGTTAACACTTCCCCGCGCAAAGCCACGTGCGTTTAGACATTTTTTTCTGAAAATCCCCGAAAGCAGCCAGATGCCAAAGTGTTAATAATCAGAGAACAATGGCAAACATGCCAAATATGGCAGAATATTTCAGCCAATAAGCCAACAACATAATCACTAGTAAAGTATGTGTACACATATCAGAAAAACTTAATGCATGGAAAAAAAGATGGGTTGTGACTATGTAATATGTAGAGAAGCAAAAAGTTCGTATCTAGTTTAAAACTACTAATACAAGGCTGCTTTATCATTGCTTGTAAACTGAAGACATACAAGTGACTGTGGTATGATCAAAAAGTGTTTTAGAAATTGAGAAAAATGTGGTTATGCATAGGAGTGTAATGTAGTGAAAATTTCAGGATCTAGATCAGTGGTCTTCAATGTGGGTGAAATCGCCTCCAGGGGCGGTTTTATGATTTATACGATTTGGGGGACAATTTCTGTTTCCAGGGGGGCGTTTTCTGCAGGTTAAAACATACTGAAATGTTGAATTGATTCCAAAAAACACTTACTTTGGAATTGAAGCATTTTATACACTTTCGACTCCATGGTTCTTAACAAAGGTAAGGTTATAAAACACATGATGTCAGATTGGTCACGCATCAGTCAAACTAACATTGTTCTGTGTAACGCTTCACTGCGCCAACCATCCAAGACCACTGAGACCATAGGCCTAAAGAGGGGCAAGGGGGCACAATTCCCCAGGTGTTAAGTCGCCATGGGGGTGGCAAATCACTGCTTGGGGTACCAAATCACCACAGGGGTGCCAAAATGTCCAAAGTACTTTCTTCAATACAGTAAATTTTCTTCAGAAAGAGCTCAGGTTCAAACATGGGGGTGCTAAACTTGTTTCTTGCCCCAGGTGTCATCTAACCTTGTTACACCCATGATCGACACTGTCACTGGTGGGGAGTCAAGCATTGCAGTTCTTACAACGATTATAGGGCAACCGATCTTTTGACCTAAAAACTTGAAATTTTGACTATAATTTACAAACTTTGAGTTTATTTTGACTTGTCAATTTCCTGGGTTTGAAACTGCAAAATAATTCAGCCTTTGGTGTTGAGGTTAACTCAAAAGCATATTAATGAAGTAAACTTCAAACTTTTAAAGAATTTGGTTATGTAACATCAGCCATGATATATTTGGAAGCATGGTTGATTGATTTAAATCCTGATTTAAATAAATCCTGATTTAAATCAAGCAATAAAAAAAAAATCATGTCATTTTAGAGCTTGGCATGATGTCTGTGACACATTTAATTAGTAACATTCTAATAGGTTTTCACATAGCCTATACAGTATTAGTGTAGAGGACAAAGAGTTATTACGACAACACAAGTTAAAATCACTTGAAGTTTTATCAATCATGGCAACTGTGAGGTCACAGATTCTGTGTCATTTAACTGCAAAAATGACATGTGGACTGAAATCACCAACCTTTGCAGATTCAGAAGTCAAAACTGTCAGAATGCCACAAGTTTGAAAGTGTAGGCTGGCATAAAGCAGGCCTGTAGTCAGGTTTTGAGGGCAAAATAAACTGATAAGGGGGCAAGATTTTTGTTTTGATTATGATATATGTTTGAAACAAACTTTTCAGGGCACAACAAAATTTTTGAGAGCACTGAAAAATTTAGGGATACTGCCCCTAAATGCCCCCATGGCTACGGGCCTGGCATAAAGTCAAAGTTACATCTAAATTCCACCAAATATGTAGGCTGTTGACTGTGGAAATAGTAATTTTAGAACATATTTTTGATTCAGATTCATAATAACACACATTATAGGTTTTCACCATTTTATGCACGTAAGTTATACTTTTGCAGAAGCTGAACTAGGGAAAGCTACGTTACAATAATCAATTTCAGCAATAGACTTCGCATCAAAAAGGCTGGCAAGCTTGTGTTTTTGTACACAAGCTTCTTAACATGCAAATCTAAGTGTTAATGAAGTTGATGAACTGATGGTTTGAGTATTGTCATTCCAACAAATATTTTGTTTCGTACACCAGTACTGGTGTTACGAACTCATTTTTTTTTTCATGATGCACAAGTGCGAAGTAAGTTTGAAAGGAAGTTCAGCTGAATTCCAGTTGCTGTACCAGAAGAAACAAAGCACGAAACAGTTATATTAAAACAACCTCTTTAAAATTAAAAATTACCACTTGTTAGGCGGCCACCCCCCACACATTAAATCATAAAAATAAAAAAATCTGATTTAAATCAAAAAAATCAGATTTAAATCAAAAAATCAGATTTTTTTGAAAAAATCATGATTTTTATCAACCCTGTTTGGAAGTATAATAGATTAACAACTATAGTAGAGTCAAACGTGAGAACATCGTAAACGCATAATGGATAGATCATTTACAAACCAAGCAAGTACTGCAAGACCACGCTTCTTGCCTTCCCACACCTAGCCTACATAACACCATGAGAGCCTGTGTACAATATATTCGTACCTGGAAATCGGCCTAAAACTAGCAGTTTTCCATTGCCTTACCAATGCCACAGCTCCTCCGCCGATTGTGCTAGAAAGCTGTTCAAACCCTCAAAAGATTCAGCAAGTCTTTAGTCTGCAATGAAAAAAAAATTTTTTGTTTAGGAGTTGTGGATTTTTTGTGAATGACGTTATAAATGAAGTAGTATTTTGGCCATTTTGGCTCAAGTTACCTGGCCTCGGGCGCAACTGCTGGACAGAAGTATTTCGCTGAAGTTTTCATTGGGAACTAGGTTCGAGTCTTTTGGTATGATATATTCATAGTAAATCCAGGTACGATATATTCGTAAACCGGCTGTCAAAGTGTTAATTAGTTTTTTATGCCGATATTGGTCAAAAGCAACCAACTCTGATACAGCTATCGGAAAATCCCCAATCGGTCAAACTCCATTTTTAGAAGATAAAGACTTCAGCTACATTGAAGGTAGTAAAAATGGCCCAACAATCATTACATTGCTACCACTAAATCATCGCATCGACTTTCATGGCAATAGCAAATATTAATTGCAAGTTGCTGTCAAGTTTGGCCCAGTTTGAACTGTCACAAATCCCTCCAACCTTACATGTTATTATCAGCAAAACTGCCTTGAAACAAGTGTTCATAGCCTTTGGTAAAGCATTGCCATATAAATTGTTTCGTAAGCAAAATATATGGCAGTCCATTATCATCTATTTTATAAGCTTTGGTTAGTACTTTGAGTAAAACAATGTAGGCCTACTGAAGTGTGTTCTGTTGTAAAAATACTGGAAATATGACTGTTGTGAGACAATTTACGTAGCAATTAACAGCTAGTGAAACTAGTAACAGCTAGCCGTAAGTTGTAAAACATGCTAGTGTTTTTCAGTCAGTTCGAGTGTTTTGGTGTTCTGTGGATAAAGCTGCACTGTGTTCATCTGACTTATGACAGAGTGTAACTAAACAGCAAGCTAGGAAAGGAGTAACTCAGATCAACAAGTAAGCCCAAAGACACAATCTTGAGTAACGAGTCTACAAAATCCTTTTCACTACCTGTCGTTTGAGGCTTACTATGAAGTTATTCTGTTGTGGAGATAAGGCCAAAAGTTTCACTGTGTAGAAAGGTATAAGTGAAATACCTTTTTGCCAGCTAACTTGCATAAGTGAATGCAATTCCACCATTCAGGAACATCTCATCAACATCAAAAGTGACGATGAAGCCCCTGTTATATTTCATACACACGGATGGTCAAATTTTTGGATCAAGTGCAGTGAGCGTTTTCCAGAACTTTGGGGGAAGTGAAGCTAGTATTACTGGGGTTTCCCACGCATGCATAATAAATACCGTGATTGCTTCGACATGTACAAGATTGGGGAAACGCCATTAAAACTGACCAACTTGCAATCTGCTCAGAAAAAGCCTGCAGATAAACATTCGTCGCAAGTTTCACATGAGTTGGATTAAGCTGTTTTTTGGAAATGAATAACATTTATTCCAGAAATGCATTTGCATTCATTTTTTGTGCAAACTAAATTGCCCATTTATATTTCATTAGCACTGCATTATTTTCCAAACAAAATACTATTTTTAGAAAACGCAAAAATCATAGGAAGGGGGCGATTTTCAAGCAAAATTCCCATAGGGGGACGATTGTACAAAACAGTTTGAAGCCCATTGATCTAGACAATAAGGTTTTAAGTGGGCAGTGTGAACATACGTAAGTTTGAAAACAGTTCCCCTTTCTTCAAAGTTCATGAATCAGTATGTAGAATCTGCATGGATATAAAGAGACAGGTAATAAGTGTCACATTGATCAAGTCTCTTGTCTTTGAAAAGAATTAATCAACAAGTAGGCCTGAACACTATATATTCCATGAAAGTAGTGGTTTCTGGTGGTGTTGCTGCACAGAGCACAATGAATAATTATGAGACTTACCTATTTTACAGGCCATAAGGTGCACTGGATTATAAGGCACATTTTTGATTTTTGAATGCAAGCTGTTCTTTTTTTGTAGACAAGGCGTACCAGATTATAAAACGTGTAAAATGGCAGGGTACATACGAGGGAGTTTAATCTGTCACACATGCCTAATCCACTAGACACGAATAGAACAGTGCCAGAAAAAATGCAAATTTCCTGGGTATCTAACTTTAATTTCCCACAAGTTGTCATGGAGTTTTCTTAACACCTTGGAAGCTGGTCTAAATCAAGCGGTTCATGCGAAATCAAGCTGTTTGCACATATTTTTGCAAGTCCATAGCTCCTCTGCCGATTGCACTAGAGAGCTGTTCAAATCCTCAAGACTCAGCAAGTCTTCCAGTCTGCAATGAAAAATATTTTTTTGGGTTTTCAGATTTTTTGTGAGCAATATCATAACTATAGTAGTTTTATGCATTTTTGGTCCACTTCATCTGACTCTGGGACTAAACCGCCAGACATTAAGTATTTCACTCAAGTTTTTATTAGGAACTAGGCTAAAATCCAAGTCTTTTGATACTTTGCATGACTCGCTGAGGTTTCGGGTTCAAAAGTTATGACGTGAAAATAACAAAATAATTAATCAATCCCATAATTAAATAATCAGTTTGTTTATTTCAGATCACAACTTTTGAAACAGAAATGCTAGCAAGTTAATCAAGGGCTCAAAAGACTTCTGGCCCTAGTTTCCAATGAAAACTTCAGCAAAACATTTCCGTCCAGCGCAGGGGTTCCCAACCTTTTTTTTGCCATGTACCCCTTCAGCATTTCAACAGATAAGCATGTACCCCTTCAGCATCTTGACAGATGAACATGAACCCCTAAAATCTCGTATGCGAAAATATTTTATCATGATTATTCACAGATTTTTATCATGATTATTCATATATTTTTATCATGATTATTCATATATTCACCGATATATGTATGAATATTTCAAAATAATTATGTAAATATACTTTTCTATTGCTAACCATAAATGTACCCCTTCAAATAGGTGAATGTATCCCTAGGGGTATATGTACCCCAGGTTGGGAACTTCTGGTCTAGCGGTTGGGCCCTAGGCCAGGAAACATGAGCCAAAATGGCCAAAAACCTACCTCCCTTATGATGTCACTCACAAAGAACCCGAAACCAAAAAAAATTTTTTTCACTGTAGACAAGAAGACTTGCCGAATCTTTTGAAAGTTTAAACAGCTCTCTAACGCAATTGGCGGAGGAGTTATGCTGTTTATAAGGCAACTAAAAACGGTTGGTTTTAGACCAAGTTTGAAGTACGAATATATTGTACCCCGGCAACTAATGTGTTAATACCTAATACACATTACTTCTGATTGGTGTGGCACAGGCACAAGGTTAAGCACCAGTCGAATAATACATACCAGAACAAACACCACGAACAGGCCAGTAGTGAACTAATCAGCCCGATCATGTGTAGCCCTTTCCAGTCACATTGCACCTAAATTGCCATTGAATTTTAATTTAATAAAACAAGCATGCCTTTCATCAAACTGACAAATAGGCTACTTGGCATGATCACATGCAATAACACAGCAACAGTGCTGACTGTTGTTGTGATTCATGGAGGGATTACACTTTGAGTAGAATGGCTTGACATGTGGTAACCTATCACGCTCGACATGTGGTAACCTATCATGATGGGAGTGCGCTTTGAATCAAACAGCTTCATTTCTGAAAGCTGAGTAACGTGACCTTCTCCAAGTCAATTTGTGTAGCGCGCCAAATTTTTATGAACCACTTGAAAATTTATAGTGTTGATGTGAAAAAATTCCTGTGAGCATGCTAGATTTCCCAGGAATGACATTCCCCTATTCACCACTTTTTCCAAGCCTGCATATAGAATAAACTAAAAGCTGTGCGCGTGTTTGATTCCGAGTGTGCCAATGTACTCAGTGAGCCTGGAGTAAAACATATAGCTCTGTGTGCAATAGCCTCACAGAGTAATACACCTGTGCTTCAACATTAAGGTATGTGTTATCTGGTCACACAACCACATGTGCTGCTTATAGCAATTGTTGTTGGTTTGTTACAAAACACGATGGTGTGTTTACAAAAAAATTCTTTATATAGCACCATTTACCGCATAAAATTGGTCCTAGGTAAGAAAGCACAAGCAGACTCATACATTAAGTGCACCTTATCACAAGGTGCACTTTTGATTTTTGAGAAAATTAAAGGATTTCAAGTGTACATTATGGCCTGAAAAATGTGGTATATCAAAATTTTAAGTGATGGTCAACTGGGTAACGTCATAAACTGGTAGGTTTTTGGCCATTTTGGTTCAGGTTACCTGGCCCTGGGCCTTAGATGGAAGTATTTCGCTCAAGTCTACTATTGGAAACTAGGCTAGAATCTGAGTTTTTTGAATATTTGATTGAATTTATAGGGTCCCAGGTTCAAAAGTTGTGGCCTAAAAACAACAAATTAATGAACTATATATATATATATAATTAAGGGATAATTATTTCTTTCATTGTTTTTAGAAATGCTAGAAAGTCGATCAAACGCTCAAAACACTCAGATAATGGCCTACTTTCCCGTAAGAACTTGAATCAAATACCTCCTTGCAGTTGGGCTCAGGGTCAAGTAACCTGAGCCAAAGTGGCTAAGAACTTGCCCCACTTATGACAGCACTCACAAAAACCCCCAAACCAAAAAAGTTCTGTTTCATTGCAGACTCAATGACTTGTCACGTCTGTTGAGCATTGGAACAGCGCACTAGCACAATCACCTGGCGAGCTATGGAGTTGTGTGAAGTGCCAGAAAATAGCACAAAAACACGTGCTCCAATGCGTGATTTCAAAGTAGAAGCATATCGTACACCGGTGCCAAAGGTGTTAAAAGGAAATTAACCAGCTCCTAAGGTGTTAAAAATGATTGAGTCAACAAATTTTATCATTACTATTTGTTTTTATAACAGTATTACAATTTTATTGGAACACACCAAGAAAAAATACAATGGTGAGTTCAAACAAAATTATAAGAAACTGTAGTCCATAGCATGGGTTTCCAACCTTTTATACTTCTGCACACCCTAAAATTTTTTTCTGACCCCCACACCCCCTATAATTTATAATCAAGAACTAGCTTTCAAACATCCAGAAGGGTTATGATGATAATCAGAAAAGTTTCTATTACAATATGCACTTGTAATAACATTGAGTAGACTTTCACATCTCTCTAATTCAACAGAACACTTTCACAACGACAATTCACTCCATATTCAGCAAAACTCTTGCTTTCCCCTGCCGCCAATTGCTGTCATCAAAACTAAAAGAAATTCATTCTGTATGCAAGGTAGTGCACAAGACCCATTTCCTCTATTTCACCATCAATTCACCTCAGAGCTATTTATTAGGAATGATGAAAATGCAGAATCTACCCATATATATACAACAGTACTCAGACTATTGTTGCAACCTCTCCAGTGGCGTTGCTTTGATTGTGTGATTCACAACGAACGAAAAACATATGCGTGTGGCATGAACAAGCAATAATAGAGTGATCTCTATTGTTGCCTGCTGTCACGGTATGAAGTTTTGCGCATATGCCGCTCAGGATTTCCGATTGCAACAAAATGGTGCTGTGACCAGGACGTGGAGGTCATGCCAAGTTCAGCCTTCTCACAAAAAGAACATGCGATCGGTGTGGTTCGTTGTAAAAAGGAGGGGATGTTGTTGCAACCTCTCCGGTGGCGTTGCGTTGATTGTGTGATTCACCACGAACGGGATGTGCACGAAGAACAAAAATATGTGTGGCACGAACAAGCCATAATAGCAATAATAGAGATCATTCTATTATTGCTTGCTGCCACGGTGCGAAGCTTTGCGCATATGCCGCTTGGGATTTCTGATTGCAACACTTTCCTAGATTTCTCCAGTTAAGAGTATTATCAAATCACAAAAAAACAATGTCAATGTCTAGTTTGAGCAAAAACTACAAGCTCCTAAATAATAGATTGCAGTTAAGGTTTATGTAAATAATTAATATTGTGACAGATAGGTTTGAATCAACCTTACTTTTGGTCTATGACCCATTACAAAAAAAAAACAGGAGTAATTAATAGATTAATTTCCTGTCATCTCATACCCCCTGGAATGTTGACTCACACCTGGTGGGGAACAACCACTTTGCACCAAAGCAATTTTATTCATAACATACATTACATTGCAAAACATCAATTACCAAATAGATGGGATAAGCTTGGGTCCTTGTTTGTCAGAAGAGCAGCTTTTTTCTCTTGCTTGATTATTTCTATGCTTTCTCTTGGATAGTTCTCCATATCCAAGCTGGAGCAAGGCCACTTAAAATTTATGCTCACTTCTTAAAACACTCCATCACAAATAAGCAAAACAGACTTTATGCAGTGGCATGATAGGTCATGATTGACATCTGAAAGGAAAAATCAAAGTGGCACTATTAACAAGCAACGTTATCACAATGCAAACTATACTCAAAAAAAACATGTCAGACACAGCCATTCCTACTTGTTAAATTGTGAAACATACCTAAAGATTAGCACAAAGCCTTCAGTTTATTGAAAAAGTGTTCACAGAAACTGCACATAAACTTCTCACAAAGAACTGATATCATTGCCTACTTCAATGTTAAGTCTGATTTTGCCCTTCACAAAAAAAACAGTTGCTAGTAACCTCTTTTACTGGCGTGCGCGGGACTGAAGATTTGTAACACACAAAACTAGTTTACTTTTGCAAATAATTGCAATTAACTCTTTGGCGTCCGGCTGCTTTCAGGGATTTTCGAAGAAAAAAACGCCTAAACGCACGTGGCTTTGCACGGGAATTTCTCCTGTCTGGTATGCTCTACAGACCCAGTAAGTTTTAAAAGACGTGGTAAGTCTTCTAGTCTGCATTCGAAAAAATTTGTTTTGCTTGGGGGGTGCATTTTTTTTGTGAGTGACGTCATAAGTGGTGGACTTTTAGGCCACCTTGGCCCACTTTGCCTGGCCCTGGGCACCAACCGTTAGGTGGTAGTATTTCGCTGAAGTTTTTATTGGAAACTAGGCTACAATCCGAGTCCTTTGATACTTTGGATGACCTGCTGGGGTTTCGGGTTCAAAAGTTGTGATGTAAGTTAGTAAAATTATTTGACTAATTAGCTAATTAATTAATTAGTTTATTTTAGATCATAACATTTGAACCAGAAACGCTAGAAAGTCAATCAAAGGCTCAAAAGACTCGGGCTCGAGCCTGGTTTCCAATGAAAACTTCAGCGAAACACTTTGGCCTAGCGGTTAGGCCCTAGGCCAAGCAACATGAGCCAAAATGACCCTAAAACTACTTCACTTATGACGTCAGTCACAAAAAATCTGCAACACCCAACCAAAAAACATTTTTTTCGAGTGCAATCTATTAGACTGACTGATCCATTTGAGCTCTTGAACAGCTCTCTAGCGCAATCAGCGGAGGAGCTAGGGCGTTGGTAAGGCAACCAAAAACTGCTGTTTTTTTAGACTGAAATCAAAGTACGTATATATCGTACGTCAGTTCTCAAAGTGTTAATTTGGTTGGTGTTGTCACTGCTGTGACTTACTTATCACTGGACAAAAAAATTTTTTTCTGCTACACAAGTAACATGGTGATTTTGGCTAAATTGGGGGCCCTGATAGCGTTTTACAATTGAGCTGTTGACAATGTTGTTTGCTGCGCAAAAGAAGTCCTATATGGATTTCGAGTAATTCACTTTGATATCATAATGTAAAATCATGAAAGGAATTGCAACTCCATCGCTCTTATCCACAGCGATTTCACAAGTACATTTATAATACTGTTATCTTGACAGACAGCGCTCCACATACGTAGTTGTGCAGCTGAATCACCATCAACTTTGTAACAGTATGTATGTGTGGATAAACAGCTCACATTGCCATATGGCTGACATTTGCTGAATGTTCGACAATGCACTGTGACCAAAAGCAGTGATAACTTGGAAATCTTTCTTTATGTGTTTTGACTTACAATGGGATCAATACCACTATAGTATCTTTCTAAATAATTGTTTGCGCTAGCCCACTAGCCAAGTTTTATTGGGTTTTCGGTAGAGGTTAATTGTTAAGGCTTTTTTGGACCTATATCGATGTTTTTATTTTTCATTGCTGATAACCAATGCAAACATTTTGCAACACTCAAACCACATTTGAAAGACAATACTTCAGTGCAATGAAGGATAAATAACATGGAATTCTATGCAAACCGGGCTCACTAAAGTAGTCAATCACCGCGGCACATAGGCAACCCCAATTTGTTTGCAGGTAGCCCTGAGAGCGAATGTTATGTCACAGATCGAATATATTAGGATGATTTTGGAGTGGCGTGAATATTGCACACTACTGGATGTCAGAGGGCAGCACGTCATAAAGAACAGTACATAGAATTTGTGTCAATTAATCAGAGATGAAGTAGCAACTTGGGTTTCCAAACACTTCGTGCAAAAAACTAGCTTATCTGTTTTTGTGAGCAAATATTGCCGAATGCTATATATCAGTGGAATTTTGCCAATGTGATGCTTTATATTGGCAGAATCTTTATATTGGCAGAATCTGCATATCGGCAGAATTTTGCCGATGTGGCAACATTGCAAAATTTATCAGTCGATTTCTAGTCTAAAGAAAAAATTTAGTGTTGTGCTGAAAAGTGATATCAAAAGCAGCCCTTCTGCGACAGACCCCTTTTTCCTAGTAGATATGCCACAGATTCCATCAAACGAAGTGAAAACATCACTTAGAGAGCAAAAACATAGGCAATAGGTAGCATATACCATAGAACATCACAGGAAATGTCTAATCATTGTCTTCATAAAATGAACAACAAGCAATTGAACAGATGTCAAAACCAAGAGAAACACAGCATTCAAAATAGAAATACAGAACAAACCCATAAAAGTTACCACAGGGCAACAGTCAGTCACATGACATTAAAAAACAGCAAAAACAAATCAAATAAACAGACAACATGCACCTTCAGTTAAAAAATTATTACAGTAGTAATATACAGTGCATGAAGTGTTCATTTAGAAATGTACATTACAGTGTACTGAAAGTTAAAATAATTTGTACTGTCTACAAAAAAAGCAAAAAAAAATCATTAATTGTCCGTACAATAAACAACCTGTTTGTTTGTCAATGCCAGAAATTAAACATGCATGTAGATGCACACAATTATGTTCAACGTAGATGACACATACATTTTATTTTAGTACCACAAAGAACATTCATAGGGTACAACAGTAGACCGTAACCTAGCTTCATACCTATCACTCCCGAAGTCATTTTGTAACTGCAGTATCTATGCTCCCTGGTTATAGTACTGTCTGTAGTAACTAATTAATATTTTGCTGATGAGATCACAGCATGCAGTACGTTTTATTCTTTGGTTTGCACTAAGTCAACAGTAGTAGGCTTAGGCCTACTGTTACAAAAGTTCTTAGAATTAAATATGGCGAGTTGAATGGTCCCTTTTCTTGAGGTCAAGTTTCTTCCGAGTTCTCACACCAGAAGATTAAACTAACTATCACACACACATTTTTACATTGTCACGTTGCTTACGTGGTTCCGTGCAAGGAATTAATTCCGCTGCAACGCTAATGGCTGACCCAACCAAGACATCGCTACAAGTAACTCCACGCTACCCACACACGAGCTAGGCTGAGGCTCATCTGCAAGCATGCCGTAGGCTCAGCCTTATCTGTTCCAGCTTCTGCAGTTATGAGTATTGCCGATGCTGCGTTTGTGCGGAAATTCTACACTTTGTCTCTACACGAAAGGATACATGTTGAGCAAATGTGAAGCTTCGTGCTGCATAGCAAAACTTTTAATCGCAAGCTTGGCGCTTAACAACCTGGCCACGCCAAGACTTTGTTGGTGTAAGTGAACTTCTCCTATTGTTGATGGTGCAGCGCCATGCCAGCATTGCCCAGCGGTGACGTCAGGGTTTATTGTGACGTTTTTTCGGCGAATCTACGGGAGGTTACACGCTCGTCCCCACCCACGTGTGCTTTGCAGCAAGTGAAAAAGCTATAGACAGCTTATTTCGAAGTGCATAACGTTGCTGAACAAGAACTATAAAAAAAATTTAGTAACAATGCAGCTGACAACATTCGTTTATTTTCGTGCCTGCTTTTCCTCTGGGGTGGGTTGCGATCTGCGGAACCAGCAGCCCTAGGAGGATTTTTCCTGGCTCCACATCCACACCAAGACGGGACCAAACAATGTCGGAGATTAAACAACGCCACTTAGCCCTTACATGACCTCTGGGCTGGTTACCCGTGGGTGTAACTAGCAGGACTTGCCTTGCCTCGCCAATATTTCATGGGACGTACCTGGAGACCAGTGGCGAAGCCAGAATTTTGAGGGGAGCCAAGACATTTGACTTCAAGCCAGCAACAGTATTTTCTTTGGGAGACCGCTCTCAAAGTACAAAATGACAAGATCTGCTAGAAATTTGGGAGGGCATGGCCACCTTAGCGCCCCTGGTTTCATGCCTATGGTTATAGGCGTAGCCTACCCGTTTCAGCCGGGACAGTTCCGGTCTAAAGGCTTCCAGGCGTCCCGGTAAGTTAACCAGAAACTCCCGGTTAGGCATTCAGTTGGTCTTCATGAATAGCATGTGCTCCGATAACAGAAGCAGTAGCCTATGCTGGGGCAGACTGTGAAAGCCCTTATCCAGGACCGTAACTAGATGGGTCGCATGGGGTACGAATCACCCCTAAAATTGTGTTCACCCCCTCTGGAAAAATGTCTTGGGCGTAGTTTAAAAAATGTGGGCTGCTCTCAGAAAACTCTTCTTCCCCCTGGTGCACCAAGCTGGTTACGGGCCTGTCCTTATCACCTGTAAAATTAATAGGTCTATAGACTTTTCCTGCTGTGATTTTTACGAGAAAATAAAAATGGACTACGACTTCCTGAAGAAAGCTTGTCTACAGAAAAGTATGATTGGGCGAATGTGTAAATTTATAAATGCTTCAACATTGTTTTGTTTCTTAGTAAAACGTATTATTTTAGTATATCTTGGTATCTTTACTATAAGAATCCAAAACAGCTACATACTCCAAGTGAGATATGAGCCATATTTATCTGATAAGGCTCGTTGTTCTGAAGCGTCCCGGTTTTTAATCATAAAAATATGGTAGGCCTATGCCTACCTATGATGGACACATGGCCGAACCAAAGTAGTAGGCAACTTTTTATAAATTCCGCAGATTTACGAAGTAACTTGCTAAATCACGTGGCCATCCAAAATTGCTTTGGTTCCGCCTCCACAGTCCTGGCATAAGCTTAATTGGAAATAGAAAAGTTGGTAACACAACTTTCTCTATCAAGTAGAAAAGTAGGCAGGCTAACACAACTTTCTAAGTCAAGTGGAATTTTGTTCAAATTTGAATACTACGCCAACATGTCAGTGTTCAGATATGCTTATTTTGCTCTTTTTCGTGCTTATCTACCCTGTTCAGTAGGCCTACTTCATTGGGGGAAAACCAATAAACAGATTTTGACTTCATCTATTTAGATTGCAGAATCAAGATGTAATACCGTTAAATTATACCAACGTTGTAAAGGATATTTTCGTTTCTAAGTAGCCTACCGAATTTTAAAATTCTTGATTTACCCACAAGCGACACTTAAAAGTGTATTTACTCTTGTGATAACTGTGTTTGATTTTTCTGTAAACTTGTATAGTATATTGCGCCTCTTCTTTCTGTAGTACCCTTCCTCATGCTCACCACCCTCGCTGTCTGTAGGCATGCTTTGCACCCTGTGTTCTTTGTTTTTATTTGATGTTGCCCTTTGTTATAAACTTGTGCTTTACGTTCAAATTATTGCATTTTGTCACATCATTTTTCCTCTTTACTTGAACGATTTTCAATACAATAGGCTTATACTTATTTCGGCTAGCCATAGGGCTGGTTGAAGATTTTATTCATACAGTTCTTTCGCCAACCTTTTCTGTCTCAAGTGTGTACTTCAGACCATTTTGCAGCATTCCTATGTCCTCGATTCCTTTTCTCATTTTTATTAATATACGCAAGTTTCCTGAATTTTGGTATTTTTCTCTAATTGTTGCATCTTTCTTATTTGGTGTTCTGAGTTACAACAATGTGTGAAAAAATCTACCTATCTTACGGGATAAAATTGAATAGACGTGTCTTTTTATATATTAGAGAAATGAAAACTCCAAATTAAAAACAAATTTTACCTTTCAGACGGAGTTTCCTTTTGGCTGTGTTTACACTTTCTTCGTCCAGCTCAGTTCTGTAACAGTCACGCTAGTACGACCACTACATACAAGCAAGAACGGCCTGTAGCAGTCACGCCAGCGAACGCAACCGGGTCGCACATGCTTCAGGCCGAAACAAAGAGAAAGCAAAAGACCAAGCAAGCGAAACTTTTAAAAGTGACTTCCATGCATATGGACGTGAGAGCTGTCTTTGGCGAAACGTCTCGCGCTGACGGCACCAACATCTGCCTAAATCAGCGCCATCGAGGTCTGGGTTCAAGCCCACACTGAAGGTGTGCGAACACCTGAAGGTGTGCCCACACTGAAGGTGTGCCACACTGAAGGTGTGCGGGTTCAAGCCCACACTGAAGGTGTGCGAACACAACCGGGCCGTACACGCTTCCTTTCGGAACTGGTGCATCCTAACGATAGAAACTAATTGTGACCCAGCACCCCCTACGCAACTGTGTGGATCATCCTGCAAACATCCCCCTTCTTCAATTACCCTGCTAATTATATTCTTTTCGTTAACTGAAATGTTTCGCTATTCGGCTTGTGCTTAGCTGAAAATGACGATGTTGACGCTCAAAAAGTACGGTCAGTAAAAAATTCTAAATCATTACTAATGCCCATGGTCACTGCTCTTGTTGTTGCCTTCGACGCAAAAGCGTTCAATGACACGGAATTGTTGAAATCGTACTTGGCTGGCGGGAACAGGATTATCAATTTTTGCAGGAAATGTCACGGTTAAATATTTGATACAACACATGACCTACGTTTTCATTAGTTGCACATTACATTTTTTCTCATCTGTGCTCAAAAAAGTCAACCACCATGCACATATGTGTGGCGGCATAAAGACGTTAAAGCACACGTGTGGACCACGTTGCGACTCGCTAGCCACGGATGTAAAAACTCACACACACGAGCAAAACACGTCAAGTTAAACGCACCCTGCTAGGTTCACGATTCGCGTGTTTATTACTTTTTCAAACTGCTAAGAATCGAACGCAAGTCGCAACGAGAAGATCGCGTGACAGGATGTGAGATTTAAACCAGAACCGTCGCCAGGAAGTCTTCACTATAAGGGGCTTTACATTTGCGCAACGGGACTTGACATTCTGAAATTTTGCTAAAATCTCCACTGATTATAGTGTTTCATATTTCAAGTTGGAGGGTTGAGTGAGGCCACCAATTCTCCCCGTGGCGACGGGAGTGTTTTAAGCTTCCCTTATGCTGTCATTATTAAAATACGTACAAATGTTACAATCACCGAATTAAGCAAGACTAAACAGAGCACAGTGAATAATTAAAAAGATTTTGTCCTGGCCTTCTTCATAACAAAATCATCTAGGAATTCATTAGAATTTGTTTGCCTAAGTTTGACACTTTTAATGCACCGAATGCTTGGTGTGGGCAACTTCTCTTGGAACACTGCGACCCTTTAATTCAGTTTCAATTCTTTGGCATCTTGAAAAAGACCTTCCTCCTGAGCAGTTGCTGTAGTAACCATCAAGCTAATAAAAAAGGTCTGCAGTGTTGGATAAACTAAGAAGCACTACTCTAAGGCATCAGTCCCAAACGCGCTTTTGTCATTTTCTTGATGTTGCCTTTTTCTTTGTCTCCCTGGGATAAGAGTTTTGTGGTTTCCAGTTGACAAAAGACTTTTGCTTACTGTTCAAGCTCATTAAGATCTTATCGGATTTACTTAGCATGGGAGAAGTACAAGCTTGCGCAAGTGCTCAATAGCACTTTGATTTTTGATTGAGTGTTAAAGAAAATATACATGGAAAAAATCGCATCTAAAAATGTCAAACGAGCTTTACGTAATAAAAACGCTAACAAAACTACAGTATTGATCAGAAGAAGCAACTATGCTTTTATTGTAGGATAATGCTGCTAATCCTACACAATGTGTAGTACACATATGACATAGCTCTTATCTGCAGTGCAACCTTAAGCTTTGATCAGGTGCATTTCAAACACGAACAGTCACATGTTCTTTGGCCTGATTCACAAGTAACAATCGGTACGATTCAGCAAATGCAGGACGCAGCCAACGTGCATCCAGGGGCGCAGCCAGGATTTTTCTAAGGGGGGGGCTGAAGTTATGGAAGCAAAAGCCTTGAAAAAGAAAAATTGCTTATGATTAGAATAGTCAAGGACAGCACGTAATTTGTAGATAAACAATTGACTGTACTCACCACGAAAACTGGGGGTCCTTCCAACTAACCTGCCATCTTGTTTGTTTGATATTCTTTCCTGACGACCGCAAAACTCGACAAACTTGATT
>Ga0210059_1002293_pt1 | contig 29853 bp, 24 predicted proteins | sample Ectturendosymbi2_FD_188042 | JGI IMG/M metagenome (GOLD analysis project Ga0210059, IMG submission 188042) | Ecteinascidia turbinata endosymbiont from Florida, USA - Sample 2 (SPAdes) (version 2) | ecosystem: Host-associated > Tunicates > Ascidians > Unclassified | place: Key West, Florida...
TGAGAGAAGGTTGTTTTACATTGCTGATTCCTAGCAAATAGAAGATTTCTCAAAGTGAGAGAAGTTTGTTTTACATTGCTGATTCTCAGCAAATGGAAGGTCTCTAAAGGACATGTGCAGACCATAATGTGTCTGCCACACACGCCATCAATCAAACTGACACTACAAAGTTCGATCACTAATCACAGAGTAAAATGCGATTATAGTGGTCAAAGAATAGTGACGAGTACAAACAATCTGACTGCATCAAAGCACGTAACCATACGTTGTTAGATATTCTGCAGCTTTCGAGAAACAGGTACTTGTATTTACGTAGCAGAGCCTCAAAGGTAGGAATGTTACAATAACATCCTATTACAATGAATGCCATACTGTAGCTACAGCTACCGCCACAATTAACTTATGATTGATCTTGACAAGAAGTGCACAAATCTTTTTCTACATGTAATAGGATGTTATTGTTGTTCGCAATTCTCATATGCCCTAATGGAGATGTTTCAAATCAAATGTATGATAGCCTACAACTAGCCGAACTTTGTGTTGGCCTACCTACTGGACTCCGTGCAATGCCAATAGCAATTGTGCGTTATTTTAACTGCGACAAAGCGAGTACCATACTTTTATGTCCAATGAAACCATGTTTATGCAAATCCCCTTTTTTGAAACTTTCCAAACTGAACTTTCAGCACTGCTAGGCTTAGAATAAACAACCTAGCCACTCTATTAAATCAAACACTTCACAAGTCTTCATTGCCAGGTTAGGTGTACTTGAACCTATAATAAGAAGGTCAAAATGTCAATACACTTTCACCATGTAAATTACTATTACTTAGTTTTAAGGCTAAGGCCACTTTGAGGTAGACTAATGAGCTACGCTGTTGAGACAAAAACTGGTGTTCTTCGTTCAACGCTGAAAACAACTTTTTGGTCATGCTTTATAAAACACCAAGATTTTACTATATTCTACTAATAAAAAAATTTCAAAAATGAAACCTGTTTCATCTGAAAAACGACGGGTTTTGACAATAGAAGAAAACAATAGAATCATGCTCATCTTCACACAGTTCCAAACTACAAGTTGCTTGAGAATTGACACGTCCTCAGTCTGAAAGCTAGGGTCCTGAGCGGCAGGCAGCATTGCATTTCACCGAGAGGAACTAGAAAAAACGATAGTTGCTAATATGATTTCGAAATATCATAATTTTTCCTGATGCAACCATTATTCAATATCAGTTTTTTTGGCATTGCCGAATTTTTTTCATTTGGATAATCCGGATCAGGTTGAAGCGAAAACAATATCCAATCCAAATCCAAAAAATTCTTAATACCCGGACGGATTGGACTACAAACTCCGGATCCTGGACACCACTGGTTTACATACGTTGTATTGTAGCTCCTGTGAACAGGGCCGGATTAAGGGTGGGGCAACGGGGGCAATTGCTCCGGACCCTCCACTCAAGGGGGCCCCCCGTGATGACATTTGTTTGTTTTAAATAAAATATTCATTTGAAAAATTGTCGTGATTCAAAAGTGATACAAGAATACAAACTCTATTTCCGATGTTGTTTGAGTATCATTAATGATTTATCTGTAAGTTTGACTTTCTGCCAGTTTTAGTAATCACTACTGAATATAAATATTTTCGGTTTTGTTGAATGCATATATTTGAATTTTGCTTGTAACTTTTCCTAATAATCGTTCTTTTGGCATGGATTTATCTACTCGTGCATCAGGCCTGTTGCACAAATGTCGCGAAAACGATACTATTTGTGTGCTTAGCAGCAAAGCTAGTTCTGCTGTAGTTGCTGTTTAGTATCAATGATTCTGTAATTTCTTGTGCCGTCTGGAGATAACCGCAACCGAACTACGACGTTTGTTTCGCCATAAAGGGCAACATACGGTGGAAACGCACTTTTCCTCCGATAGGTACTATTCTTGCGTTACATCATAAACATATGAAGCTAGTCAAGCCATTTACACCGCATGTTATTGGGTGTTCCGTCAGAAAAGGTTTTTTGATCAGTCGATTTGTGGAACGAAAGAGCAGAAAACGAGATTGCAGTGTTTAGCTTGCGCGATGCCGAAATATTGTAATGGCATCAGGAGCTAAAACGGCAAAGTTTCGAAAGAGAAAAAGCGCAAGAATCTGCCAGTATTAGCCAAAACGCCGCGACTGAAACGTTTTTTTTCAGCAAAGCTTTTAAGCAGCAACGTTAAAACAGTGGCGTTAACCAGGGCACCTGAAAATGTAGGTCAGTGCTTTTCAACAGGGGTTCCGCATAACATGTAGTGGGGTTCCGTGAGTTTTGAAGGTTCCGTGAGTTTTAAAGGTCCCGTGAGGGGTCCTCGATTTTGGGGGAAATGATTTCTTGCTTCAGTATGTTGATGCGTTATTACGAATTTTTTTAGATCACCGTGCTGCATTTAGACTCCAAGCAGGCCAGTTAGTTGTGCAGGAGGTTGAGTGCAGATGGCAGAACAAGAAATATTGATAGTTGGTGCGTCACTTGTTCATTGTTGTGCAACTACGAAGAATGTTATTGTTGTAGCATAGTTATAAGATGTTGCCGGTGTACAGTTCACATTGCGGTATATCGTAGTCCTGTCTGAGAAACCATAGTTTTTCACATTTTCGACTAACTGATTCCAGATTTTCACCAAATTCCTAAATATTGAAGGTTTTCGATTAGATAATTTTGTTAGTTTCCTTAGAGTTTCTGAGTTAAATGTGAAAGCAAGTTCATCAGAACAACTAGGCTAATTGTTACTGTTACTTGCTGCAATTGCAGAGGTAGCAGTGAGAACTGTAGTGTTACCTACCTCATACTGTTATTTACAGGTGGTGCACATGTTTGCTGGTTTTGTTCAGATTGTTGTTGCTTTCATCATGTACTTGTTTTGCTATTGAGCTACAATTGTGATTGAGGAACACTGCTATTTCATAAATTGCTAAGTGTGGGTTCATATCACTTTGTAACTGCTGATAAATTTGGAAAAAATGGTTGGCCCTTTTTGGCCCCTTGTCTTTGGGCTAGATTTGGCCCATTGGCAAAACGTAGGTCTGGCAACCCTGATCAGAGCAGTAGAGAGTAGACTAAGGACTAGAGCTACTGTTCAGCCTTTGTGGGAATAAATTAAAACATTGTGAAACCCAACTTTTTACCATTTAGTCAAGCTAGATGAAACAAAAGCATATTTTCTCATGTGAATCGAAATAACGACAACAACGAAGGTGTGAACGGTAATGAGCAGTGTAGTTCAAATGTAAAAGGTGCGCCTAATCCAAAGTGGACGAAACGTAATTCAATTGCCAAAGTTAGAAAATGGGACGGCATACATTTGAGATACGGGTTCTTTTTGCGAAATTTGGAATGTAGCAGATACATTCCAGAAATGCAAGAACAACCGAGTCATTATTTATTTTGATTTTTTACTTCTGTAATAACTGTTCATTTGTTGAAGTGTCTGATAAAGAAATATTTGATTTTCTTACAAGTAATTCATGTTTTTAAATTTTTGTTAATGGGGGTTCCACGACAAACGCGAAAGTATATCAGGGGTTCCATGATGACAAAAAAATTGAAGAGCACTGATGTAGGTGAAACTCACGACATAAGTTTCAAAGCATCTTTTACACTCAAACTGGCTGACCATATTGACATGTTATTTTTCCGGTGTTGTGTTTGTAATCTTTGGTTTCTGTTTGTTGTTCAGGTGAATGTTGTTTCTTGCCGAGCCACTCTCTAGCCTATGGAAATATTTTTTCTTAGTAAGAATACATTGTAGTGTTTATATCATAAACTCTCTTCTCGCAGCTAACTATATGTGCAGCTGAGTATCGTATTTATTCGATTGTAAGCCGCGACTTATTAAGTTTTTTCATCATTTCATGCGGCTCACAATCAAAGGCGGCTTATATTTTGTATCTCTGTACTTTATCGAAAGGTTTAGATGACGCTCAGTCTTTCCTTGGCTACGTTTTATCGACCAAATTCTTCTTTCGCATTCGATTTTCTTCAGCATCTCGTGCACATCCGTCACAGGAGGGATTATGATGAACAGAAGGCAGTTGTAGTGGTGTAAGCATCATTAATACCGGGGTTGCCAATTGACGGGAAACGCACGAGTACGCAAACGTCGCGAATGCATCTCAGAGGCTTAGATAACCTATGTTCAAGTGCGGTTTACAATCACTAGCGTACGGAAGGGGGAGGCCACTGTGCCATGGCTACCCCCTCAGACCCTAAAAATAAAAAATGTGAAAACAGTATTGTCTAAAACTTGCTTCCAGAATGCACAAAAATGCGTATTTTCAGGTGTAATTTTGCAAAATTTTCCCGGGGGCATGCTCCCGGACCCCCTAGAATGGTTGTGCCTTCGGCACTTCCACGAAAGTTAATTTGTGACGTCACACGATTGTGACGAAACTTGGCCTCCCACTCGGAAATTTTCTGCGTACGCCACTGTTTACAATCAAGGGCAGCTTACATTAATTTTACACCATTTCGTGCGGCTAGTAATCTAATAAATTCGGCAGGCACATAATCGACTACCGGAAAAAGCAAATGAGAATGTTGCGAATCAGCGAAAACAAATTTGGCAAACGATGACGTCATGAGTTACGTCATTGGGGACCTCTAGTGAAAATTGCCCCGTGCCCCCCTACCCTTTAATCCGGCTTTGCCTGTGAACGCTTACCAACAATGAAAAGGCATTTCGATTTCACATGCGTTTGAAACGACATCGTAGGATACGCAGTTTAAACGAAACCTGTGATGTGAGAATGCGCTTGCTGGCAGTATTCTTGCTTTTCAATCATACGCATGTGCAGGGCTCAAATACAGTAATTCGGTGCTCTCTACCCTTTACTTTGAAACGAGCGAAAATTCAACCGTCTAGATTTTATCAGTACCGCAGCAAAACGATGATATTGTTTGCTACGCAATATAAGAATGACAATACTGCTTTTCATCGGGGGGCATTTTGAGAGGCACTACACATAAGAGGGGCATGCTTTCACGCTTTTCAGACAAACATCCAAATAGGTCACACCTGTGTGGGGCACCAAAAACTAAGATGGCCTAGGGCCCCGCGCCCCCTAAATCCGTCCCTGTGTAGCACCATTTTGCTTTCCGGTGTCAAGCGAAATTTCTGACTTAACGCCTTATGCGCATGCACAGAGTAGTACTCTACATATCACATACGTTGAGAAAACTTGGTGATTAGGGTTTGGTGTTTAGGTGTGTCGGGTTAGCTAGGGTTAGAAATCTAACATTCAGTCCAATATTTTTCAGTGGTTATATTTATACCCGGGCCCGTAACCAGCTTATGACACTAGGGGGGCGAAGAGTTTCCGCGAGGGGCCCAACATTTTTAAACTATACCCAACAAATTTTTTCAAGGGGGTGAAAAATTTTGCAGGAGGGGCTTCGATCCTCTGATTACGGGCCTGTTGGTTATTCCTGTACTGTAACTTGTGGGTATCTGACATCATATCAAAAAGTTTTGATTTACATAACACACATCGAAAAAGTAATTGCCAAGCTTTATTCCTTAACTCTGAGAAGCGAAATAAATGACAAACAAATAATAGGCCAGAAATTTCGCTTGACACCGGCAAAAATCGTTTCAAGCAAGGAAAAAAATTTAGGAAACATGCATTTTTCAACCGGCTAAGTGGTACAGTTGGTTGAGAACAGGCCACTAAAGCTAGAAAGCTGTTTTCGATTCTCGGTCGGGTCATATTATAGACTTGAAAAACAGTAGTTGCGGCCTGTCCAGTCTCGTGCTAGGCGTTAACGGGTGAATGCAAGGAAAATTTTCACGCGAGGTTCTGGCCAACAGTGCAGCATCGACTCACTACCAGTGCAGCATTCACTGCGACAGCAGCCGCGTGGCGCTAGGCGCAAGCAAGTGGAGATGGGGGTTGCAAGCCACTCGTGACACTCCGAAAGGTGTACAAAGACAAATATAAACGAAGCTCAACTAAGCATTTTTTTCACCAGCACTAAACCGGTTAAGTGGCTTTCCAATCTACTAATTTGAATTTCTGCATTTATTGCATTGCCCGTGTTTTGAGAACATGTAATGGTAACGGTTTATTCATGCATTTTTGTGGCTCAACTCACGAAATAACACAAATGCAACAAGAGGAGAAATAATAATATCAAAGAGCAGAAATTCATTGCATCCTGTTAAGAATATAAAAACATCAAAACCATAGGTGTAGGAGCAAGCAAATTTTTGGGGGTGCAAAGGAATTTTGCCCAAATTTTCCCAAACATGCCCAAAATGTTGTCGTGCAACTTTTTCCGACCGGTTTTTGGTGTGATCTCCAAAGAAATGGTCTTCACTTGTTTTTCTGCAAACATTGGGTGTAATTTTTCGAAGTCAAACAACGCTGGACAATGTTTTGCCCAGATTTTCAGGGATTTTGCCCGGATTTTCAACAAACCAAAACTTTTGGGGGTGTACCTGCATTCCCCGCCTCCTACACCACTGATCAAAACTTCAGGTTTAGCAAATTGACATGCTCAACATGTACTTTTCAAAAACTTTCATCACCATATTTATACAGGTTTGTATCTTGTTGTGGAGTGTGGACAGTGTTGGGGTGACAGTGCTTTTGACAAACCAAATTCATGTGAATGTGGTATCTTTTCTGGTTCATTACAAGTTATTTTTGTTTCACTGCTTTTGTTAACTGTCGTAACTTTTCTTTGCCTGAACTTCGTATTGTGTGAATTGGGGAAGGCTTTCGGAATGGTAGCATTTTAAATGAGTAAGAGACAAGAGTTCTCCCAATATCACAACCACAGATGAACATTACTTGCACTATTATTAATCCGTGGTTTTGCAAAAAATAATGTTTCAAAGCTATGATATCTACTGGCACTGATAGGGTGAAAATTATCTTACACATGTATCTTTTTATTACTCAAGAGAAGTGAATTTGAAAAATCTACTTCTTGAACGTGAACATGATTTTTCGGACAAAACATTGTAGCGGCCCAGACATTTTTGGCCCCCTGCGCCTATATTGATTCGGCTTCTTATCCTCACTTCACCGCTTCAGATATTAACTCAAGACGCGTATACAAAGATGTAAGCTTTTTTTCTCGCATAAAGGGCTGGCCACAGTGCATAAGGAAGCTGTAAATCCAAGCGAAAACATACTGGAGCTTGCGCATCAAGACACTCTTGCAGTCAAAACGAGTGCTTTCGACGCCAAGGTCATGACTGTCATGACAACCGAATGCAAATTTACGGAAGTTTGTTTCATCTTCAGCAATACTGGAGTTGCCAAATAGAAGTCTTGAGGTGCAAGTCGTTATCGGAAACTCCGGTTACCAGAATATGGTCCAAGACCAGTCGCTAGCTTGCAAGTGCGCCTTCAGGTCCTGCTTTGAATTGCGTTGGGGCCAAGACCAAAATCTGTCAAATCGCTTATTGCGACCAACCACGCGCTCTGGTTTTGAATGGAAGCTGCAACGTGAAGTAGGCCTACATTGGTTGTTGATGGTGTCATAAAATATCTAGCACACAAGTGACTGCTTCACCTGCAAACAAGGTTCACTTTGACCGCTCTGGCTTTGACACCAAGCGTAGTTTTCTTCGTGCGAGAATGGCAATATGATGCTGCCCTCGCGGAACGTGTCTCCTTTGCATTACCCATTTCAAGACGTTGCGTAAAGAAAAGCTTGTTGAATCGGGAAAGTAACTTCAATCATTGAGCACGTTTTCTGAAATTATCTGCTGAAACTCTCCCAAATATTGCACCGGCGTTGCAATTTCCATAGCAGTGAAGCTTATTTCCTAAACAGCAGTGAACTGACTGAAGTCAAATTTTAAACTGCAGCTGCGCAAGAAAAGATAAGCCAAAAGAAGGTTGAAATAGAGTTGTTGTCCTGCAAGTCTTGAAGTATCGAGCTCTACGTGAAAGATACATCTGTGTTTTAAGCTTTCATCGGCACTGCGATGGCGCAACGTCACAGGCCTTGAGTTAATGGCAGGTTATCAAGTAACGGTGGTGTTGTTTAAACAAGAAAGCAGTAATTCTGCAAGCAGAGCATGCATTTATTTGCTTCAAATATCACATTCAAGGTCAGTCATATGTTTCATGTTGAGGGGTCATATCAGAGAGCAGAGCTCTGGTTATGCAAGGTTTTATATATTCAAGCATGTCTTTGAGCCTTGACGACCTCCATATGCGACGTCTCTTATTTAAATGAAAATTCCCAATCTGTTACATATGTCACTTTCCCTCTATCAAAATATCATCGCACTTTTAAGGAGTCAACTTCCACGGAAAAGTTAAGTTGACAAAACATTTTGAAGCTTAGGTTCTTAATGAACGGCGTACGATGGACCTTCCGAATCCATTTTTTCCTTACTTTTTCTTTTTCTCTCACGATCTGCCCTGTTTTTCCTATAGTGTAAAACCTGCAGTTCTGACATCCACCAGCTGGCGCACCAGCATTTCAACGTGGTGCTGTGGTTCAAGTCAGAAAAAAGGTTCTTTTGACCACTTGAAATGGACACAGAATTGCTCCACTGCTAATAGTTTCCTGCGTTTACAAAACAAGTGATGATGCATTGTTTAAAGATCGTGCTGCTTTTGTGTCAGGTCAGCGTTTTTACGACTTCGCATCCTGGAGGGAAAAGAAGTCACAACAAGGTAAACATTTCTGATAGGATAGTGAATAACAAAGGAGCTAGAGGCAATTCTTAGTATGTGACTAATGTGTGCAGGTAAAATAAACTGATTCCAAGATTCAAATCGTTACCAACGTTAGAGTATTAAGATAAACAAATGTTCTAGAATGTTTCTCGAAAAATTATGCTACTTTATGGTGTCAAGACACGTGTATATCAAATAATTTGAAATATTCCAGAATTATTCAAGTAAGTACTCTCCACAATGGGTATAAACACGGAGGTAACAATTTTAAAAATAGAAGAAAAACCTACTAAATCCCAGAATTAGTAAGTCTTTCTTTTCATTTTAAAAATGCATCCATGGCAGTAACGTTAATCCCTCTCCTCACGTTCTTCGGTTTTACTCACATATGGTTGTTATTTGTCTGAGAATATGCCAGTCGCTGAGTTAAATTAGCGCATAGTCACTGGCAGCAGCCTTCTCATTCTCAAGGAATAGAGATGCCTTATTGCCTTAAATGTTCAGAGAAGCTCTCGGTGAATCTTCTAATTTTCAGAAGTGCACGATTTGTCCAGGCTCGAAGCTCTTGAACATTTGTGTTGTTTTTTGTCATAACAAATCATTGCAAGGGTATACCAACTCATTACAATATTCTATGACAGCGTGATGCACATAACTTGGACTACGCACTCCTTGCAATTACGACAAGTTATTTTTTTAAGAAACCGTCTTACTGGTATTTCGTACATATTGTCACGGTATGTTGACGCAAAAGTTCCTTCAATATGTGCTGTATGGTGCTTAAAGTGTGCTGCAGCTATTGGACACAACATTGCCATGTAATGCACTGTAAAGAAGTTATTAAACGGGCGCTTGGACGCCAATAATTTTTCTTTACAGATACGCTGCTAAAGCGGCATCTGTCATCAAGTGCAACGCCAACTAGATATGCATTGTAGAAACATATTTAAATAGAGAAGTTTCCAATGGATTGAGCAATAGGTGAAAAGTAAGGTATAAGCAGTTTTTTTAAGTTGTTTTAAGGACCCGATTCGGGTGCCTAGAATCAGAGAAATCGGGTCCCTACAGGTCCATACCGGGTACCTAACATTTTCCTTAAAAGAAACCCTGCTATAAGTTTCGCCGACTTCACAGGTTTAGTGAGGTGGAGCAGCGTTTTAACGTACCCAAAAAGTGAAATGAAGAGCAGACGATATTTCATGTCAGAAGTGCTCGTGATTACGGCACTATGTAGGCGTTCTTTGTTTATCCGAGCACATACACCCTTGCGATTTGTTTTATAATTATCTAATCTGCAAACATTATAGATCTAATCGATCTTAAATGACAAGTTCTTGGCGGGGCTTAACCTGTAATCTGATAACGTAAGTGTTCATAACGAAGCAGCACGTACTTAAAACTTTCAAGTTAATGGACATTTGCGTCATGTAAAACTCATTATAACGAAAATCAGTGTTACGACTATTTTAACGCAAAATATTATCTTCAGCTTTGCGTCAACTGTGTTTAATTTCGTGGTTATTACGTAGCTTTTAAGGTGTGCGGAAAGCAACTTTGCCGATCTCCAATCTTTGATCTTAGTTAAGTTAATACGTGCAACATGTTAAGCACTGTGATGATAGCATGTTAGCAGTTAGTTTATTGGATATGCAGCTGAACTATGCTATCTTTACGGAAAAAATTGTTTGAGCAACGGTGCGCTGCAACTTAACCGTTTGAAACTTGAACCGTAACTGTTTGAAGAAAGCAACCTTTGTTCCCAACACGTTCTGGTACAATTGAAATGCTGCGGGTGCGGGATTTAAGTCCTAGACTTGCGTCAGTATCAAAACTTCTAAACTAAACAATTCCAAATCACCTTCAAACCAGTGTTGCCCCTCTGTTATGAAGAAAAATGCCAGAATTTACCTTGAAAAAAAACCAGAAAATAATAAAAAAACCCAGACACATAAAATGTTTAAAAAAAGTCAAAACCAAATTTGAAAAGCACGCTGCCGGTACTTGCACATAAAAGTTAAAGTAATACGCATTATTTGCATCATATTTTTAACAAGCTCAAGTCTACTGACATCACAATTTACAAGTACGCTAGCAGCAAATCAAATGTATGAAGTAACATGAAAAAAGCTAGTTAGATGTTTTCTGAAAAACATTTAATGTTTTCTTTTACTTTTACGAAAATGCACAAATTGAAACAAGTACACTACATGAAACATTTGAGGTCTTACAGTTTTCTTTTCACTCTGACCATTGTATGATTGCATTCATTGTAATATTTGACTAATAATTTAACATTCAAAATTTTACATTCATAACGCAATCAATTGCGCCCGTAAAGCAATGAAGAGATTCTTAACCACAGCATCTTCAAAATCAAAAAAGCATTCCAAATTCATGCACAAGCAGCCCTTGACACATCAGCGATAGATCAGAGAGCTGACCTATGCCTAGTTAGTGCTTAATCTGTAAACCATTATATTTCAAACAATTTGGTTAAGCCTAGCCCTACTACTCACATCTGCACTGGCTACTGACTCTGCACATATTTTACGCCTGTGAAACTACCGTATTCTTGAATAGAAAATGCAGTAATACGACATACATTTACAAAAATTTGACCAGAGTTAAAATACCCCAGATTTTCAATAAAAACCCCAGATCTAGTGAAAAAAACCTAGCAGTGGCAACACTACTTCAAACGTACAGAACCTTAAAAGTACAAAAAAGCCTTTGTTCAGTTTTCCGTGTAATTGTTGGTAGCAAAGTAGGTCACCATCTTTTGGATCCAACTGTTTTGATTTGCTCGTCGAACTAATTTTTTACTACAGCCTTGACTGATGCCATGGACAGAACAAGTTGCATTGTAAAGTCAAACTAACAAGTAGCATTTTCAAACAAGTTCATGCCAGACACGAATTCGCGGCAGACGAAACAAGCCACAAAAGTTTTATTTCGACGCCAGCTTGGTGAAGATTACCAGTGAACTCCTTGGGATGAGATCGCCTCTGGTGTAATAGCCTATATATTTCATAGAAACAAGTTTTAGTCATGTTTTGGCCAAACCTGCATGAAATCATCACGTTATAGACGTGCTGACCACTTCGCGTAAATTCGTGCTTTACAATTCTTTAATTCCGGGATTCCGAGACAACGTTTGGTAAATCCTACTTGGGCAGCCTGATAGCTGTCAACGAACTGGATCAAATGTCACGAAAACCACTTGTTTACCGGCACTAGGCAAGCATGAAATCCGTTACGCCTGACTGTGACCGAACAAATGCCAGGGTTAAGTTCACTAGTGGGAAAGTAGCAAAAATGCCAAGCGAAAGGCAGACCAGGTGCCATTTCACAATGCAAGGGTAAAATCGCACAACCTGCCGTTCTGTGTGATAAATATCTGTGGCAATAGAGGCTTTCTACGGCGGCAGTAGCAGCGAACCTCAACGTTTCAATAATTGTGAAAAAGTTTCGTTGAAATAGATTTTAGATGGGCAGCTTATTTTTGTTGCGTTCGAATAAACGTTTGTGTCGGCTTCGTATACAGTCTGCGTGCAGTTCTTGTATTTTTGTGAAGGTTTATGTGCATAAGTCTTGAAAACTTGTTTATGTTATCAACGAAAGTATTACTCCCGATTTATATGTGTTTTTACAAAACTTATAACATTATACTACTTTGAATTTGAAGTAGCTTTTCCAACAGATTGTGAAACCGTAACATCAACCTTCTATAAAGTTTCTCACGAAACCTAGGTTATTTCATATGTCGCTTCACACGAAGTAAATGCGCCCAGTATGGTCCATCATGACACGTAAGAAGCAACCGTCTAATTATGTGATTAAATGTCAACATTTCGATGATCGCCTTGGCGAGGGCTTGGTTGAAAAGATGCTCTGCAAAAAGGATAAAAAGAAACATTCGTGGAATAATAACCAGATCAAAATGCACCCACTACCTATTGCTATTTCTAGAGAAAATCCATCAAGAGTCACATCTTCTACGGCAGGGGTTCCCAACCTGTGGTACGCGTTATTGCTATTCCTATTGTTTCGTAGCATTATGACTTTCGATGCGCTGTTAGCAAATTTACGCCACGCATCGACCAATTGGTGGAACGTAAACAAAAACAAAAATCTCATTAAATTTAGTTGTGGTTTTTATTGTTATTTTAATGTATATTATTCTTCTGAATAAACTACGATTCGATCAAATTAGTTGTTCTGGAAGTAGTGGTATGCGTTGACAATACGAGGTGTCCAAGTGGTACGAGATCGTAAAAAGGTTGCGAATCCCTGTCCTACGGAAACAACTTTGAATTCAACCCGAATACTGCGCCCACGTTGAGTTTCCAGTCGCTTTGTAAAACATTTTATCCCTTTACTGTCAATGGCAGGTACAGAAGTATGCAGACTTTTCACTGGTGCTGCTTAGCGCAGTAAGATAAATCTTGTCAAATTATATGTAATAGTCATCTCATTCTATCTTTCAACTACTGAAATCACAGTCAGACTTGTAGAAATATTAAGCAGTGGTTCACAACAATTTTTGGTTCTTGGCATCCTTTCAGTGCAACTTGAAGCCGGCAGCATCACTTAAAAACCTTGTGAGCTGGAGGTGCTTTTTTGGGAACAACTGTACTCTAGATGGTTTTAACCCTTTGTTTGGCTTATCCTACAATCATTGGCGTAGAGAGGCTGAGTGTCGCGCGTGGCCGACAATAAAAGTTCCGCCTTTTCTACCTTTTCAATTCTCTTACAACAATTTAAATAAGATATTTCGTGCTTAGCAAAGATATAAGGAATACTAAAACATCTTGAACATCAGAATCAAACACTCACAAACAGAAATGGGTATTGTTTTTCATTCTCGATTATGGGTCTTGCTTTTTTTGCTTGTTCGTCTCCTTTCTCATCATTTGCTCTTCCTGTTTTTTTCTGCCTTCTTTATATATGCCTGTATAGACCCAATATATTTCGTAAAATTTTCTTCCCTGTAGGCTTTCAATCTGTGGTAAGCCCGAAGCCGCACCACTTACCTTTAATTGTTTACTCATTTTCTAGGGAATCAAACGCAAAAGGTCTAAGACAGTTTGGCGATGCCGCTTGCGCTATGCTGTTTCTGCGACAGGACGTTTCGGCGATGTAGGTCGCGATTGTTTTATAAGAAAAAAGTGTGTTTTTGAAATATAGTAGAATTGCCCTATAACGGCACTTCAAGCGACCGGAGCAAAAGCTGCGCTAATGGCGAACTGACCTTACAGCCGAACTACAATAAATCGTTCCTAAAATGGCGTTTTAGTTGAAAGATGGCCAGAGCCTGGCAACGGTTAAAAGAGTTCTTTGATTAGGATTGCCGCTTACTGTATCGTGTTTTCGCGAATACTCTGGCAAGAAAAACAAAAACAAAAATTTGAAATCACTAGCGGTTGTATTTACATGCAATACAGAGCATACAGTTGTAAAGTACTGCATTACGTTCTTGCAAAAAGTCGCTAAGCAGCGTTTGTCCTGTTCTTGAGATAGCTCTATCTAGCACATGCTTTGAATTTTGTTAGAGAGTTTTCAACCATGGGCTACAGCTTCTTTTACTCGATATTTTACTCACTGCTCCACCAAGTCTCGATCAAATTGCTTACAGCCGCAACAATCTCCAAAAATCCCTAACACAGTACATTACACTGGCAAAACATGTAACGATTTCCTTCCACACCCTGATGACATTGCTACGTCACACCCACGGCTCAACCATTCCCCGCTTTAACTGCGTTACTTTTCGGCGATAAAAGGTTTGTGTGGCGGTTGGACAAAGGTGTTAGCCAATGGTAGGGGGTGCTGGACTGTTTAGGCGTGACCAAAAGGGGTGCTGAGGTAGAAAAAGGTTAAGAAACACTGTTATTGAGGAATTTGCGTTATAGCCGAAATCGTTATAGGCGAATTCTACTGTACTTCAAAGGTTAGATTACAAAGCATGTTTTTTGCCCTAAAGCTAAACCCATACCCTAAACCTTAACCCTAAAGCTAAACCTAAACATTTTTGAAAAAGTACATAAAAAGCGCTCCCATCAAAAGTGTCATGTCTTATAACCGATTTATCGCCGAAACGTCTATCGCCGAAACGGCATCGCCGAAATGTAGCATTCCGAACAAAAATCTGTTATTGCGGGGCCCAATTACAGAAGTGATGGCGGTATACCTACTCTACAGTGTAAACTTTTATATATGTTTATATTTCTTGTAGTTTCCCTGTGTTTGACTAAAATAAAGTGTATCAGTGGCTGCTCCGGCACTCGGGCTACTCGGCTTGGCCGAGTCTTCGATTATGATTTATATTGTAGAACGTGAGCTTGCTTTGTATATTTGTTCCACCACTCACTTCATTAATTGATTGTTAACTCGGGCTTTCTTGATTGGGCCTTGTCACTGTTCATATATATTTGTTCCATGTCTGGCCTTTCGCGTTCGTGTTTCAGGTGACCTGAATCAAAACATACCGTTTGTAGCAGGCGTTCTCTCAACTTTCCTTCACTCGCGCTTTACTCGGTCCCATCCTTTAGAGCCCAAGCTGCCATCTGCAATTAAGTATTTTTTTCAGTTTTTTTTAAGGCGTTTTAGGGACCCGATTCGGGTCCCTAGAATTTCAAATCGGGTCCCTAGAATCAGAGAAAATTATCATCGGGTCCCTAAAATCAGAGAAAATCGGGTCCCTACAGATCCATACCGGGTTCCTAACATTTTTCTTAAAAAAAACCCTGATGACATAATTCACATCAGATTGAATGTGTTTTTTGAAGCAGTGGATTTGCACAAAACAATGGATTTGAATCCCCATACAATGGGCAGTTCTCATTCGACATTAATTTTAAACGAACCATAAATTGTGCGGTAACTCAGGCTAATATGAATGAGCCTAGTACGAAGAGGTTTACCCGGACTCATCCGTTAGAGGTCACATATTTTGCAGAGGTCAGCAATTTCGTTTCATAACGGCTTTTTAGTCTTTTTAAAGCGAAAACCGGATACGGTCGTTTAGAAACTGCGAAAAGTTTATATCATTCACTTTGAAGTTTAAGCAGGAGTCGGAATCCAAAGCTTAAAAATTTCCGAGTCGGAGTATGTTCAGCCGAAGCAGGAGTGGAGTCGGAGTAAAAAATTTCAGACTCCGTACACCCTTGGTGCGCAAAGGACTAACTAGCGTTATCATTGCTCTGTGACGTACGTTACGCAATAATGGACGAGTTCTCATGAGAACTTCTCATTCAATGTTACGTAACCGACGTCACAGAACAACGATAGTGCGAGCAAGGCCACCTAGTGAGAGAGGCGGCTTCGTGCCGCAGCCAGAATGAGAACAAATGTAAATTTCAGTTACGCAAGCCTTGAACGGTTCGCTTGATGAGCCCGAGTGACGCTGTTGACCTGGAGTCGCCCCTGAAGTATATACTGTATATACTGCATAGTAGCCTATGATAATAAATTTAATGATCTGATCTCAGCAATGTAAAGAATGTTTCATTGTTCACTTCGCGTTTCAGTCAGGAGCGGTTTGTTTCTCTTTAAATTATATGAAAGGTTTCAAACGTTGGCTCTATCGCCGCTTGCGCGGGGCCCTCTTAAGGTGCGGGACCCATTTTCATATAGGCTTAAAGACGGCTGTAGCTGAGAAGTGTTGGTTTTCAGCTAAGATTGTCAGACGGCCTTGAGCGCCAAGGACTTTGCTTGAATTTGCTATCAAAGCTGGTAATGTCCTTGATCCTTGAAAAACATTTTGCTGTCCCTGAGTATTTTCCGTCTTTCTTGAAAATTCTTGAACAGTTGTGAAATTGTTCATTGTTGAACTATTGATTACATTCAACATTCGAGAATGAAGATTAAACAATGGAATAATGAAACAGGTAATCAATGATTACCGGTTGTCATTCAGCAATGTTTGTTTGAAAAAATGTGCTACAACACTATATCTAAAAAGTATTCATAGTCGGCACGAAGTAAAAACGCAATAATCACAAAACGACAAAATGTTCTTGAAAAAAATTTCAAGTGATCTGGCAACCCTATTTGCAGCCTCCATGGTGACATGTAGCCTAAACTAGCTGTAATTATTGGGTTGGGCTTCTTCCAATTACTCGTGCATAGTGTTATTCCATACCTTCGTCTGTTAGCAACAGACGTCTAGCTTATTTCGAAACCTGTATAACCAAACTCCTGCCACGTAGAACATCCGCCTTTATATTTGCTCAGCAGTGATTACAACCAGGGTTGCGGAGTCGGAGGTAACATATCCGACCTTTCCAAAATTTCCGACTCTTTAACATAAAGGGAATGAAATATGGCTGTTAAAATCAGTGAAAATCGTGGTGCACAACAAGAAATCTCTGTTTCAACAAAAGTTTTAAAAGAAATTGTACCACTTCAACAGGAAATACCAATTTAGGAGTGTGATGTAAAAATGATCCAATTGGACATCCGGAGTCCGACTCCAACTCCACCCAAAAACCTCCGACTCCTTACGACTCCGCAACCCTGATTACAACGTCTTTAAGCTCGACGGTAATCGTACTGAACAACTTTATTTAGCACAGTCATTGCCAAGTTGTGCCAGGGGTGGATCCAGCCAGGGCCGGATTAATGGGGGGCAACGGGGGTAATTGCCCCGAGTCCTCCGCTCTAAGGGGGCCCTCCGTGATGACATTTATTTGTGTTGAATAAAATATTCGTTTGAAAAATTGTTGTGATTCAAAAGTGATACAAGAATACAACTCTATATACCAATGTTGTGTTGAGTATCATTAATGATTTCTCTGTAAGTTTGACTTTTGCCAGTTTTAATAAACACTTCTGAATATAAATATTTTTGGTTTCGTTCAATGCATATATTTGAATTTTGCTTGTAACTTTTCCTAATAATCGTTCTTTTGTTATGGGTTTATCTACTCGTGTATCACGCCTACTGCACAAATGTCGCGAAAACGATACCATTTGCATGCTTAAGCAGCAAAGCTAGTTCTCCTGTGGTTGAGGTTTAGTATCAATGATTCAGTAACTTCTTGTGCGGTCTGGAGGTAGCCGCAACCGAACTACGACGTTTGTAAAGTGGAACGTATGGTGGAAACTCACTTTTCTTCTGATGGCTACTATTCTTGCGTTACATCATAAACATATGAAGCTAGTCAAGCCATTTACACTACATGTTATTGCGTGTTCTGTCAGAAAACGTTTTTGATCAATCGATTTGTAGAACGAAAGAGCAGAAAGCGAGATTGCAGTGTTTGTAAGCTAGCGCTATGCCGAAATCTGTAATGCCACCAGGAGCTAAAAATGGCAAAGTTTCTAAGGAGAAAAAGCGCAAGAAACTGGCAGTGTTAACCAAATCGGCGCGACTGAAACGTTTTTTTTTCAGCAAAGCTTCTAAGCAGCAACGTTAAAACAGTGTGGCGTTAATCAGAGCGCCTGGAAATGTTGGTGAAAATCACGACATAAGTTTCGGAGCATCTTTCACACTCAGACTGGCTGGCCATATTGACATGTTATTTTTCCGGTGTTTTTGTTTGTAATCTCTGGTTTCTGCTTATTGTTCGGGTGAATGTTGTTTCTTGCCGAGTCAGTCTCTAGCCTGTGGAAATATTTTTTCTTAGTAAGAACACACTATAGTGTGTATATCATACACTCTCTTCTCGCAGCAAACTGCATGTGCAGTTGAGCCAGAGCCGTAGCCAGAAAGTCGTCAATAGGGGGGCTTTACGTTTGTGCGGGGGAGCTTTACGTTCATGCAGGGGACTTGACATTCAAATTTGACAAAAATTCAACGAATTGTAGTATTTCATATTTCAATTTTGGGGTTTTGGAACTTCGTTTGGGGCGGGCTAAGCCCACCAAACCCCCCCGTGGCGACGGGACTGAGTTGAGCACCGTATTTATTCGATTGTAAGCCGCGGCTTATAAAGTTTTTTTCATCATTTCATGCTGCTTACAATCAGGAGCGGCTTACATTTTTTATTTTTTAACTTTATCGAAAGGTATTGATGACGCTCAGTCTTTCCTTGGCTACGTTTTGTCGACCAAATTCTTCTTTCGCATTCGATTTTCTTCAGCAACACGTGCACATCCGTCACAGGAGGGATTATGATAAACAGAAGGCAGTTGTAGTGGTGTAAGCATCATTAATACGGGAAACGCACGAGTACGCAAACGTCGCGAATGCATCTCAGAGGCTTAGGTAACCTATGTTCAAGTGCGGTTTACAATCAAGGGCAGCTTACGTCAATTATTATTAACACCATTTCGTGCGATTTACAATCAAAGGCGGCTAACAATCGAGTTAATACAGCAGGCACAGAATTGACTACTGGAAAAAGCAAAGGAGATCGTTGCGAATCAGCGAAAACATAAATTTTATAAACGATGACGTCATGAAATACATTATAGGGGCCCTCCAGTGAAAATTGCCCCGGGCCCCCCTAGCCTTTAATCCGGCTCTGGATCCAGCCAGTGACTTAAGGGAGAGGGGCGATTTCAGTAACATTTGGCAGTCAAGTCTCATTACGGGTTCACTACTGTAGGAGAGATGAAGTATACTTCACAGCAATGCTGTGACAAAACAACGGACGGCAAAATGGCCTTATATCGCAAGCGCTGTTTTCCAAATTTATACAAAATCGTGGTGAAAAAAGCTACTTTCGTAGGTTTTAGGGGAACGATCTCCCCAATCGTACCCCCTGGATCCGCCCTTGAGTTGTGCAACTATTCCGGCTTTCATTTCTTCTAATGAAGCCGTCACCAGTCACCACAATCACAAAGAAAAATATCGTTTGCCTTTGCATTAGGTTTTCAAACTAATTTTCATCGCCTCTACTTTGACATAGACTTTTGAGTAAATATTTTTATCAATTTGCTAAATCCACTACCACATTTCCTACCATTTTAGGCTACGAGTTACAAGCACAAAATTTGAAAAAAGTTGAAATTACTTAAAAAATTAATTTTAATCAACAACTTGCTGCCCCTAGAAGGTGGCGCCCGACCCGCCCCCTTGCTGCGCCACTGCCTACAATGATATCTCAGCACCTCGGGTCAAGCTCTGCTGTATGCTGTTGTGTCGCAGTACCCACTTTGGGAGTCATTGCGCTTAAGTGCAGCCAGTATCAACGCTTTTGTTCGTGTACATTTTCGTACCAATATTTCAAGCTAAGGTGCTGGATAGGGTTCGCGCGTATGCACGCTTATCACCAGAGGCGGCGGAACATATTTTATTGTGGGATGGTCCGGGGTCGGGTCTAGGCCTGTTTCCTCAATCATGGTTGATTGACTGATTGTTTGACGTCATCGGATATCATTCAAGCACATTTTCTCAAAAGATTGAAATGCGAAAACGCACCTTATACACTAGTTGAGATTTTATCGCGGATGTTTTGATATTTTGCTAATACCATTTACTCCAAAACATGTTTCTCTATGAAGAAAACCTTCGATAAAATACCTCAATTTGCTAAAACAAGACTGGTGCTAATTTTCAAAGAACAGCTTGTAAATTTTACCATTTACATTCTTTTAATTCATCAAATACCTTAAACGTTTATCCTTTCAACTCATTTTTACTTCACAATGAAAATGCAATTTAGACATGAAAATGCACACATCAAAAACCACTGACAGCGCAGTGAAAGATTTTTCGACCCTCTGTTGAACATTATACTGTTACTTCAAAGTTTCAGATAAACCTTCCTCCTTTCCTGACATACTGTGGGAACACTTTCCTTTTCCACAATGATAGGTCTCGTTCAGCAATGTTCAGAAAGAAACCTACAACACACGGTATAACGAATCACGATAAAACGGTATAACGATCATTGGCCTAACCAGCCCAAAATTTGGGGGGGCCAAATATTTTGACTTCTAAGCGAGCAACAATAGTTTGTTTGGGACACCGCCTTCAAAAGCACAGAATGACAAGATATGCTAGAAATTTGGGGGGCAATGGCCCCCTTGGTCCCACTCTGGCAGCGCCTATGATAATGATACAGCAAGTTTGAGATGAACATATGCTTGCCTTATCCATAAGGTCAGGCACTCAGCAAATATTTGAAGATGATGTACTTCATAATAAAAAACTAAAAATGCAGCAAAATAGTGGCGGTGCCTTTTATCTCGGACCACGGCCTTGAAAAAAGTGGAAGACCAGGATCCCTCGACCTCTTGTTCCGTCGCCAATACTAATCAGGCACAAACGCCTGCAAAATATATAATGCAAACATAAAAGACTTAATAACGCAGCAGAAAAGGTAAAATCGTACCATTACGCAAAATGAGATGGTTTTGCCTCGCTACTCAGTTCACTGCAATAGTCTGCGTCTGTGCTCGCTGCTGCAGTCGTTGCCTGGTTGTAGGCTTGCCAGGTTGTCATAAGCAAAAAATGCCAGATCAACCCTTAAAAAAAGCAGACAGCACCAAAAAAATCCAAATACAAGATAAATACACAAAGATACCTTTTAAAATACCCAAACGCGCCTTGAATGGCAGTGTTTACATACTAAATAAACTTAACTCCATTAAAAACTTCTCGGAACTTTTCGTCTTGCTGAAGAGTAACCTCAAACTGCAAAACTAAAAGCATGAAACGGCGAAACTAAAAATTACCTTATGTAGTGCAGAGTTTCCAATAAAAATTTACCATTCTGTGTCCAGAAACAGTGTCTAAAAATCTACCAGTACCCAGAAATCTGTTAAAAACTAAATTTGACCTTTTCTCAAAAACAAAAAAAGCCAAAGGAGTTGAAAAAAAGCCAAACTTGCAACACTGCCAGGGTTGCTGATTTAGCTTTTTTGAAGCCAGATTTTAAAATTCTGGCTTTTTTTGAACGCCTTTGGCTTTTTCTGGAAATCAAAAAAAGCCAGACAAAATCTGTTTTTTTTCAGTAGGAAAGGCTTGGCTCTGGAAGAACATTGTCAGAGCTGCATATTCATTACAAATTTCTTCTTAAAAGAGTCTATAACCATGCAGAGTGCGCAGAATAATGAAAAAAATTTACTTTTGCCCTGAAAATGATCAATGTTATTGATAAGAAACAAATGTACGACAGTGTAATTATGGGGAAAGAAAAATGCTTCCAAGGAGTGAAATTGTATTATATCGATGTTTCTGACGAGTTTTAATGTCTATTAATTTCATGTTTGGTTATGCATGTATTATGTGTATATGCCGCAAAACTGCTATCTGGCTTTTTTTGGGACACAGTCTGGCTTTTTTTGATGAAAACAGGTTGGCAACCCTGCTTTTACTGGATGAGTTATTGTCCACAAGGAATAAGGCACTCAACAGCATCAAAATCAGTGTGGGCTAAATAGGTATAAAGAAATCCTTATGAAGCCTATAGTGGCTCTACCTCGTTACAGAACCAGATAAAGAATTGTGGACGCTTTCTGAGTTCATGTTCCCCGCTGATTCTGCAGCAACTCGGCCTGCAACATGTTCAGACCACGCTTAAAGCGTGCAGCCTGCAGTTTGCTTTCATGTTTGCTGATCAGGGAGCACCAGGCATAGATCATGCTTCCATCCCATTGTACTTGTCTTTTCACCAATCTCGTTTGTATGCACTGGTTGGCGCCAAAAGTTATAACAATGGTTCATCTTTACTTTGTGGGAGTTTTCGAAAAGTTGTCATTTATGTAGTACTGCCGTTGGACAATATTTTTGTCCGTTCTTGCTTGCATGCTAGCTGTAAAAACGCAATGAATGTCGACCGGGCTAGCTCTGGTACCATATTTGCAGCTTACTGTTCTCAGAATCAAACCTAGAGGTTTTCTAAAATCCTACGTTGAGAAAAGCCCTCTGCAAAACTTACCGATAGCGTTGCAAGCAAGGTTTTCGTTTTTCGCCAGGTCGATCTCGATTTACAGTCCCATTAGAGCTGCCAGTCTAAGATCCAAAAAGGCACTTGGCACAGGAATCAGCGATGCCATTAACATTCCCATCCTTAGCGCTCGGGGAAGTAATTGAATTGGAATGTCTTGCTACAAACACAGGCTTCTGCCTTATCGAAAATACTCGACATTCTCGTGTCAAGCAACATGGTGGCGCCTGGCCTCAAACTCTTCACCGAAAATATTTCAGCAGACGCAGTCGTTTCGGCTGACCTTCGCCAGCATTTCTCGGGTAACTCCTTTAATCTCGTTGCGGGTGACGGAATGTTTAACAAGAACTCTTAAATTTCCGCTAGATACCGAAAACCTAATGAGTCTCCACTGTTGGGTTGATTTGAACACGTAAAGTTTGACTGTGCCACGGACTTACCATGACCATGAAGGCAATGACTGGCAAGTCAAAGGCATCTGCAACTGAGAGAAGTTGCGCATGGGTAGCTTGCTTGGTGTGCTCAAACCTAAAGCGTAAGCGCCTCGTTTCGCTGGGCAAACAAAACTTACTTTGCATTCCTTGTTCTGTTTACAGCGTCTGACAATCATCAAGTGCAATGGTAAAAGTTTTATTTGCAGAAATATAGATCGATTCCGGTTTATGCTTCGCTCAGAGTGACATAATTAGTTGGCGATTTGAAGCAAAACGTATGTTTTTTGTGCCGTGGCTGAGGTTAATTATAGTTTAACTTTTTTGGGTCGTTTCATGTCTAGATGGTTAATTTGTAAAGATTCAATGTAGCTTAAAGATACCGAAGAGTGAAGACACACAAAGATCTTACACGTTTCCCACCCATGTATTGTAGCGATTCGATCCATTGATACGCCACAGGAAAATGTAATCACTTATGCCAGCGTTTCCCAACCAGTGGACCGCGAAGCATTTAAAAAAGCTTGATTTTCCAGTATTTAATTAAAACGTTTCTTGAATGCAACGTTGCGGGTGAGCTTGTCTCCTTTCAAACCTTGACTTGATCTTTATCATCATGTGTAAGAAGCAAGCTCAAGCTTCCCATTAACAGAAAATGATTTTATTTCTTTCTCATATCTCAATTTTTTTCGTCGTTTACCAGAAGTGAAATAAGAGCAAATGTTCGGTTTACCACAATGTGTCATAGTGAGCCCACAAGCAATTGTCAGTAAAAGTCAGTCGCAAGCTGAAAAAGGTTGGTAAGCACTAACTTACGCTTATCCTGTCAACCAGGGGTCACTAACCTGGTGCCCGCAGGCACCAGGTCGCCCACATGAACCACGTGTGTCGCCCGCGGGCTTGTTTTGACAACAGATCAGTAGGGCAACCAAAAGTCAATAAAGTTAAAAAACATTTCTGCCGTTTTTAAAGTTTATAAAACGTCCACACACCAAATTACACGCTCATACCATGAGCGAATCTCACGTTGTTAGGTCAGAAAAAAGTCAAAATTTATTATTAGGTCAAAAATTATGGTTGGGTCAAATTTTTATTGCAGCACAGTTTTTTCTCTTTATCGATATTTTATTGAAACTACAACAACAGATCTTAATATGCTTTTGCAAGTTTAGTTGCAATTCTGTAATGATAATGGGTTTGTTGCAATTTCGGACGTAATAATGTTGTTTGGACCACTACTGCACCGTTGAATATTATGTAGGATAGGCGTGGTAAGGCAAGAAACGTGGCCTTGCAGTACATGATTTGGTAAAAGTTTAATCCATTGTGCATATAGTCATGGGTGCAATTAGGTGGGGGACACGGGGGACGCGACCCCCCACTTTTTCAGACAGTGGGGATATAATATGCCATGTCCCACACATTTTTCTCTTTAGGTCTCGTAATATGTTGGTTTCATACCAAGCTGTCCCCCTCACATTTTACAACAAAATTGCGCTCATGCGTATAGTGCTTCAACTTCATGATGTTCTTAGGTTTGACTTTACAGTACCGTATATACTTGCATATAAGCCGATGTCGCATTTAAGCCGACCCTTAAAAAACTGCCCGAAAATGAGGAATTTTGCAAAAACTCGCATATAAGCCGACCCGCAAAATACCATGGTGTTTTGTTTACGCTAATAACAAAAGAGTATCAATACGCAGTGCGCTGATGGAGGTTTATTGTCAATTTTATTTGAGGTACAGTTAAAATTAATATTAAAATTTAGTTGTAGTTTGTCGGACTTGACTTTATTTAGCGCATTCTCAATTTTTATGGCTGTATGTATGACTGAATGGTAATATCGGTGATATTGCGTGATTTGAGAAGTGGCGTCATGTCACTTCGTTTGTGTGAGATCAGATTTATGCACGTATATGCCGACCCCCTAATTTGATAAATTTTTTTTTAGTTTTAAAGTCGGTTTGTATCCCAGTATATACGGTAATTATTAATGTATTTATCGTTATCAATATATCATCCCCAAAGTTAAACAACCGATTTTGTTTTAATTTCGAAGTACAAAGTGCATGAATATGTTTCTCAGTTAACCTCAACACCTAAGGCTGAATCATTTTGCAGTTGCAAATGCAGAAAATTCATAGGTAAAAATAAAGTCAATATTTGTAAATTACAAAGTCAAAATTTAAAATTTTAGGTCAAGAAATTGGGTGCACTGATGATCAATGTTTTCACATTGACGAATATCTTTAATTATTATTAATGATAACATAATTGAAGATAAATTTTATTTCAGAAATGCGTGTATCGAACTGGTAACCCCTTCGCATGAATTTGTAGCAAGAAGTAGCTCTCAGTTTCAAAAAGGTTGGTGACCCCTGCTGTAAACTTTTTGGTAATGAAACGATCAGAAACGCACATACCCGGTGGTCATGCACTCTTCATAGCCGTGGTCCCCTTTTTTAGTTGACGTTTAGCTTTGCACGAAACGGGTCATCGAAACTGAACAAACACACTAACACAGCCAAACTTACCACAAAACAAGTGCGTAGCCAACATGAAGGGCAAAATAAGTCGTTCTTCACAAAAATTTTAACAGTACATAGTTTTAGCTAACAAATGGCTCAAATCACAAACTAGAAAATTTGTCTAACACTATACAAAATCTAGAAAACCATCTGTGAGTATTTTTTTCTAATCACATTCGTTCCTGAGTCGTATGTTTTGCTGCTGTCAGTTTGCAAAAAAATGAGTGATTGTCGTTGCACAATGTAACAAACATCATTTTTATCAGCAAACGAACTTGGCACCTCTCAGTTTTATATTTCTGACCGTACCCTTGGTTTAGAACAGGGATGCACAACCTGCGGCCTTCGATAAAAAATTATGCGGTCGTGCACATGTAATTTAAGTTATGAATTATGGAGGTCGTGCATTATTAAAAACTCTTTGCCTAGTGCAGGGGTCGGGAACCTTTTTGGCTAAGGGAGCCGTGAAATCTACATATTTTTAATTGTATTTCCGTGAGAGCAATATAATATTTTTCAACACTTAATGTAACTAACTTACTAACCAACGTGTGCATTTTTCAGCAAAATCAACAATTTTAAACAATGGTAAATGTCTGAATTTTCTCTTATAACATGCTTCTTACTGTTAATGAGACTTCTGGAGCTGCATGGTGTTGCTGATGGTTTTGTAGTCTGGTAGATGGAAAATTACAGAAAAAGCTTCATTCGTAACAATCGTGTTAAGAGAATATCAAGCGAGCTAGATGCCGTCATCAAAAGAGCCACATCTGGCTCGCGAGTCATAGGTTCCCGACCCCTGGCCTGGTGTATGCGGATACCTCGTAGAAAAACGGCCAAACAAACACATGTGTGGATGTAGGCTAGGCTCAATGGGTGGAAGCAGAACAAACACAAAGCATAAAAATACGTTGAACTGACTGGCGGCCGTAATTCCAAAAAACAAACGAAATTGCGGCTGGCAATAACGAAAAGGTTGTGCACCCCTGGTTTAGAAGAAACAATTTTCGTGGATCAGTGTAACAACTAGGGTTGCAGTTCACCTAAATGCAGGTTTTTTTAAGGCGTTTTAGGGACCCGATTCGGGTCCCTAGAATTGAAAATCGGGTTCCTAGAATCAGAAAAATTGGGTCCCTGGGTCCATACCGGGTACCTAACATTTTCCTAAAAAAACCTGCTTAAATGACAAGGGAAATAAGAGCAAATGTAAATATTTACATAGCCGTTTTTCGATTTCAATATTAGTCTTGACTTGCATTTTTCGCAGGCAATGGACTTGTATAAACAGCTGAAAAGCCACTTTTTCGTGCACCTCATTCGTTGCATGAGATCGGAATTAAGTCCAGCAAGACCGCTAGCTAAAACCTTGGCAATACTGTAGTTATGTCGGTGTTAAGTCGACATAACTGAGAAACATCAATGTCAAAATATTGCCGTCAAGCAGTACTGACAGTGACAGACTTCAGGCTAAGCAGTGGTTCTTAACAACCTTTTTTACATATCTTACCTTTTATCAACCAAGATTACCAGATTTACTCCCAATACACTCAATGGTGCTCATTTATTGAAAATACGAACGTAAAAACTCTTACATTTTAAAATGATTTATCAAATTTACATTTACTGGAATTTATAGTTCAGTAAATTTGCTCCCTTGGAAGATGAAAATTATCCCAGGTTAAGAACCACTGGGCTAAAGACTTTGATATAAGAAAAAAATCAACTTTGGAAAACTTGATCAAGGATATCGCAAAAGTCTTTAGCAAAGATGATGAAAGAGCTTGTTTCTAGTACTTTCGTAATTTGTTAATAGCCACATTTAACATATTTGCTTGGGGATCCTCGCTTGGACAAGGCAGGAAAAGGAAAGTAATCTTCTGAACTCAGAAACCAAAGAAGCCCGGTCAGATGTCAAGTTTACTTATGGCCCACCATTTTTACAGTAGTCCTTTTTGCGCATTATGCTGTAACTGTGAAGTGCGTACAACGAGTGTGATCGTGAGAGAAGGAACAGATGTTTACTTGCATAGTTATGTCAGATTTTTTACAGCATTCATTGGGCTGTATATTCTCAGAGTAAGTTTTCTACAACCATTTGGTTTGCAGCAGCTCGGTGAAACTGATGAACGTGAAAAATGCTACAGTTTAAAACTCTCTTTTGCATTTTTTGTTGTGATCTGATTTCAGAATCTGCCAAGGCTTTTTCCTAAGCAGTACAAACGCAAATGCTATCAACTGCCAATTAGTTCGTAATAAAAACACAATATTGCAACTTAAATATTATTGGATTGTTTCTCAATCGTGTTTGCAGACAGCTCTTCTATATGTATTTGCCCATTAAATTGTACAAAACGTTTTCTAGCTGGACAACATCACTGCGTTCAAGCGAAACATCAATGCTATTCAAACTATGCTAGGTCGCCAACAGCGCCGTTTGTCAGTGGGATTCGACCAACTACAAAGACGAATAACGCTTTTGGGCAAAGCAGCGCAAAAACTCGAAAAGCAACTTCATACAAAAGCAGGTAAAGACGAGTTGGCATTTTCAGCAAAGATTTTTGTTTTGATTCAACTTAGACGTCTAGCTAAAAACCTATGACATTGATTCAGTCCTGAGTACGCGCCAATACCATGATCTACCGTGGCTTTTGCAACAAATATCCCTTTATGTTCACATCAGTCAAGTGTGCAAGTGTAGTTCCATTTCAATTTTTTTTTTATTCTCCATAAAACATTTTTTACCTGAACAGGCAACTGTTCCGAACTTGCTGCTCCAGAAAACGGAAGAATCTTGGGATTGAATGATCACCACAGCAGAACTCCCCCACAAGTGTATGTTGTATGCAATGACGGTTACCATTTGGAAGGCTCAGAAGTCAGAAAATGCTTGCCTAATGGTAATTGGAGCGGAAACAATGCTGTTTGCGTCGGTAAGAGTGGTGTTTTGAGTGCTAGTAGACTGCAACATGTTTGGTTCTTCTGCAAAGACTTGCACTCTTTTTGTGTTGATATGAGTGTTTTTTATTGAGTTCTCGTGCAGTACACTGCAACGTACTTGATTTCTCTGCAAGGGTGCATACTTGATATCCGATACAGTACTCCAATTTTTAAAAAGATATTTCAAGCTCTGTTGTTTGAGGGTCTCAGGAAAGACACTGCTGGTTATTTTATCATTCTTAAAATTGTGATTCTGTACGTCATAACCCCAGCGAAAGAAAAAACTTTAAAAGAGCAGTCGACGATCCACAGGCCCGTAAACCGGTAGCGCTTTGTGACATTCAGTACTGGGCAAAAAGTAAAAATGCTTCGTTATCTTGTTTAGTCACGACTTACGGTATTTTCGGGAAGTTTTTGTTGTCGAAACTCGTAATTATCTGATCTTCTCATAACGATAGCAAGGTCTTTGAAATATTAATTTGCACAACTTGTGTGATGATAAAAGGCTTGTGAATAAGGGTGTATTTGGACGTTTTTCGGCTGAAAACTATCAGTGAAGTGCAGCACAGCTCAGCTGCAAAGTGTCCGCCTCTCAACTGGAAGGTGTTCGATGTGTTCGATCCATAGTAGTAGTTAGTTGTCCGTCGGATCGACGATGACGCTGCTCAACGCGTTTCCTTGTGTCGGCGCATGTGGCTCTCTAGTCCGTAGGCTGAGGCGCAAACATGGCCACATACTGTACAGGCGAATCCCTGCCGCGTTGTTGTCGGGGGTGGTGGGTTGCACTGTTGGTGTCTGCACATACGCTTTGCTTCTGCCACATCAACATGTTGCTGTTCAAATGTTGCCAGCCCCTTGTCGCAAACTGCACGCCATTCTTCTCGGTCCCTGGCCAATTCCTCAAGTCTGTCGAAAGGGATCCCGTATTTCCTTATGGACGACTTAATGTAGCCCTTAAAACGCTTCTCTTGACCCCCACCGAACGACGGCCGCAGGAGAGTTCACTGCAAAGTAGGTGACGGGGAAGTCTGTTTCCACGCATGCTTGTCACATGGCCAACACCAGTTGTCCTCTGAGGAGTATTGCCTCGAGGCATGTTGTGTCTGCTCTGCGGCAAATCTCGACATGAAGCATTTTGTCCCACCAGTGCACGTGCAGGATAGTTTGACAACACCCAATGTAAAAAGCCTCGATGGCTCTGATGTGACGACGGTGTCCATCCCTCGCATGCACAGAGCAGTGTCGAGACGCAGATGGCATTGTAAACGGCCATCTTGGTGCGTGTGGAAAGGTCACGATTCGTAAAAATGCGATCGGACAGCCTCGCGAAGGAAGCGGGCGCTAGGCAATACGATGTTGAATCTCCGCAGTGAGATCACATGTGAAGGTAATGATACTCAGTGGCGATTCTAAGGGGGGGCCTGGGGGGGGG
>Ga0210059_1002294_pt1 | contig 29851 bp, 27 predicted proteins | sample Ectturendosymbi2_FD_188042 | JGI IMG/M metagenome (GOLD analysis project Ga0210059, IMG submission 188042) | Ecteinascidia turbinata endosymbiont from Florida, USA - Sample 2 (SPAdes) (version 2) | ecosystem: Host-associated > Tunicates > Ascidians > Unclassified | place: Key West, Florida...
TTAAATAGAACCAAGAAGACTTTCCGCATCCGTAGAGGGTTTGAACACCTCTCTAGCTGCTGCAGCTGGCGAGTTATAACAAAAAAACCTCGAGCCAATTAATTGGCTCCGGTGGTCGTTAAAGGGTAATTTTCAACCACTTTTGCCTTCAAATGGAAACTTAAAAAAACCTCCTATTTGAAAAAAAAAATTCCCAAATGTGAACTCTAGCAACATTTCCCTTGTCCAGATAACCAAATATTGAGTAGTCTAGTATTCTGTAACTCTGCTTATTTTTTGTCTATATTTACTTTTTCATATTTTCTGTGTGCACATTCTATGCTTTTCTGCATGAAAGTACACTTTTTAGTTTGTTTTTCTGTTTTGCTTTGTTTTTCTTTGTACCTCACTAACTAGTTTTTTGTAACTTTTCTACTTTTGTATTACTATTTCTTATTTCTACTTCTTTTTTTATACTGCCAAAAATATTCTAACCACACCAGAATCCTTCACTTAAATTCGATCCACTCATCTGTGTACATAGGCATGCGGTTTCACCCGTACATTTTCTTCACCATGTTCTACGTTCATTTGTTTTTTGCTTTTGTTTTCCTTTTCATAACGCTTATTTGATGTCCAGCTGTTGTTTCTCAACACTCGTTAAAAAGTGATAAACGGGGTTGGTTGACTAGATGACCGCCACGGTCTTTCGCCAATCCTATACGACACAGCGCCCCTCTTTGTTTACACTGATCAGCTATTGTGCCATTCGCTAAGATAGACAGATAGATTTATTTGGTGGTATTGAATTAATTGCGATAAATGTACTCGCTAAAGCAGAAGAAAACGCCGGGGCACCGAAAAAACACAGAGGTTATCTAGTCAGGTGCCCCATTAAGTACGTGAGATTGATGTTTCCATAGTGAAGGTTGTGTCGACCGCTAGACGTGCTGTCGCAGTCCAGTGTATAGGTTGCGGGAGTAATGGTGTGTTTTCATTTGCTCTAATTTTCGCTAATGGTTGGTTTACTGTACACGATGGCTTTTATGGTACTTCTGCTTGTTGGCTGAGTCGTATGAAACAATAAACCATTACCATTACCATTATTCAGCCTAGGTTAGTATTTGATGGGTAGAAATTTTGACCACTTTTTATTTTTTGTGGGATAATTGTGGCTCCAGATATGTTAGAAAACCAATCAAGGGCTCTAAAGACTCGGATGATAGTCTAGTTACCAAAAAGAACTTGGGCCAAAAAATTGGCTCATTTGATTGGCGCCTAAGGCCGGGTAAAGCAGGCAAAAAACTCCCCCACTTGTAACGACCCCCCAAGAGAACCCCTAACCCAAAACTGAAGTCTTGACGAATCCGTAAATGGTTTGAACACCTCTCTTGCTTCAGCGACTGGCGAGTTATGGAATTAAAAATTTGGTCAAATAAGTGACCGCTCAGGGCCTAAAAGGGCAGCGGAGAGTTCTTTTTTCATCGTAAATTCGCAAACTTTTCCAAAATATATGGCAGGAATTTGAAAACGATGTTTCCAAAATGGGGTCGTTGATCTTGCAAAGTTTGGACATGTTTATATTTTGTCAAGAGGAGTTTGAAGAAACTTTGATTTCATTACTGTTTCACACTACATCTGCTCAAGCTGCTCATTAATCGACAGTTGTGAAATTAGTCTCCGCAAAGTTGACGCAGTAAAATCAACTATTTTGATGGAAAATGCATTGCACGTCAGTGTGCGCATACTCAGCGTAACAGCTTAAAACTACATCCTGAAAATTGCTTTTTGTTTTGTGTTTGTTTGAACACTGAAAACACGGGCGTTAAATTCTAGCTCTCTGTGCAAATGCCCCGCAGTGCAATTACATTTAGCCATCAAAGAAATAGGCACGATGATTACTACAGCTGGCCCGAACGATGATTACTACAGCTGGCCCGCCGGTGCCCACTCTGTAGCATATGTACCACTAAAACATCAAATTCCAGAATTCAATGTTTGTGCTTTGGCGGGTCTATTAGTACAGGATCCTGTAGTGTTTGTGACGTCACACGGACCACACTCACCACACTCGAAGGAAGACTTTTTCAATAAATAGCAACGATGGCCTCAGATATTGTTGCTTGAACGCGCTAAAGGCAAATATCATCGCGGTCAGGCTTTTGCAAAATATACTTGAAAGATCCACAAGCATCCCAGTAGTGAACATAAAAAGTAATGGGCGAGGGCTTTTTTGGGCAAACTTGATTAAGTTTGTTTCAATTTTTGGATATTGCAGATCATGCCACGCCTATAAACTGCAGCATATAATTTCAGTTACTCCTCTGTGGTCAGCCTGGCAATCTTGGCAACGTTGTTCGGTGACTTGCGGAAGTGGAACTCGACGAAGATCAAGAATTTGTTCCAATGGAACTGGATGCTTAGGATCATCTTCAGAAATTGAGGAGTGTCGTTTTAGTCCATGTCCAGGTGCCATTGACAATTTGTCATGAAATAAATTGGTGCAATTTATCAGCCTTTACACAAATTCAGCAATTTTTTTGTAACGTTTTCTGAGCTATTTCATATTTTCGGAACGTTGGTTAACACGTTGTTGTATAGGTGATTGTTTCTGGGCTATTGTTGAAACGAAGTCGTTCAGTCACAATATGTGATGTTGCTTGCATTTTGTCGTTAGCAGAATGGCAACCGTGGACTACATGGAACAGATGTTCTAAGACTTGTGGAAACGGGACAAGAAGAAGAACAAGATCATGCACAAATGGACCGGGTTGCTCTGGGCTGAATGATGATAGAGAAATTTGCAATGTGACTAAATGTCCAGGTGAGAAAGCAAATCGCATCAAATATGTTTTCTCTTTCGAATACCATATCCTTCAGAACTTCAATAATGGTAGTAGAGAAATAAATTACCCAAAGTTTGGATTAATACAGTCGGGATTAATGGTTCATATGGGTGCAGCAATTTTCATATAGGAAAGATTATCTTCCAGACCACTTCCACTTCAAAAACTAATTCAGAATGAACAACTTGAACAAGGAGGAGATATCATTGCATTAGAAAGATACATTTTGAAAAGCGTGTAGACTCTAGGGCAGTATTTCCCAACCGTTTTAAGGTTGCTCCACCTTAAAGACCAGAAATATGATTTGCGGCGTCCACTGACGAAACATAGCAATTTGGTGTCAGATCTGATGACATTTTGAAAATGTATTTTGAATGGTATATTGAAAAATGTATTAACTCGCGGCACCCCTGAGTACTGTGAATATCTTTTGTGCCCCCAATATTTTGTGATAAAAAATAATGTACAGTATTTGTGGAAATTTCATGGTTACATTACTGTTTGAAACGTTTCTGCAGCATAAATCCAGGGAATAAATAAGAAAAATGAACATTATCGCTGGACTATCTATGGACACAGTATACAGATTTACTATGTAAACTGAATGTCATGATTGCCGATAATTGTGTTGGTTAATTTGTATTACCAAATCGGTGTGCTTATACTGTAAACTTCGCTCAGTCACGAATGCCTGCGCTGGTCTGTAGCCTGCAATCAGAATACAGTTGCCACCAGGCGTGTAACCAGGGGAGAAACGGGGAAAATATCCCCCCAATTCCAACGTTTTCAGGTTAATAAAATATTTGAAGTATAGCCAAACAAATACTTCAGTGCAAATCAACGAAACTACCTTAAGCAACCTATTCTACTTCAGCTTTTAGTCGAATACAAACTTGTATCTGACCTTTTGTAATCAACGACCCACAAGTAAAAACAATTGGAGCAGCGCTTTTCGCAGCTGTTTCTGGCGCACCAGCTTGCTGTATCCCGCCTGATGGTTATGTGAGCTTCATTTCAAGACCATTGCAAACTTCTCCTTGATAGCTGTGTGTGTTACAAATATAACCTATTCTTGTTTCCAGTCTCAGCGTAATTGGATCAATATCGTAGAGTTTTGTTTTTGCACAGTTCCAAACTAGATTCGTGAATATGGCGGTGATATATATTTTATATGTCTTGAAGCTGAAACTTTGGCTAAGAAGCGATTCAGTTTCAAAAGTCATCTTCATTGCACCATAGTCACTGTTTAGTAAGAATTGCATTCATTCTAGATATTTATTTGTTATGACATGTATTGTGACGGTTCAATCGCAATTATGTGGAGTCTTACCCTTTTCATCAATGATTTCCCTTTACCTTTGCCGGCGAGTAAAACATCAATCTTGTCAAGATATTCGACTCTGACCTGCTGTTCATAAGCTCAGTGCTTCAACATTTATCTGATGTTAATTGCCACCCTATCCTGCAGTAAATAATTTGAAATAGTTTAACTGCAACGAGAAGAGTCAGCAGCAAAATCGAACGCAAGTAGCAAGGTTCTTTGATTTTGTAAGTGCTGAGGGAACTGACACTGCCATCATCTTACAGATACTGAGATAAACTGCATAGGGGTGGACATGGTATTTTTAAGGAGTTTTATGGGTTCAAAACAGACCCATAAATTTCCTGTGCGGACCCATAAAATTGGTACTTCCACATTAAACCTGGACAACCACGAAAAGTTTTAGCTGAGTTCACTAGTTGCTTCAATTAACGTCCAAAATCAATTTGCCTCACACCAAATAAGTGCTGTGCAGACAGTAACCTCACCTATTAATGATAATCATCTCTGAAATCTCATGCAACGCAACAATTAATAATTTGACAGCAATTACGAGATAAACAATTACATTACGCAGTTTTTTTAAGGAAGATATTAGGTACCCAATATGGACCTGTAAGGACCCGATTTCTATGATTCTAACCTGATTTTCTCTACTTTTAGGGACCCTCTGATAATTTTCTGGTTCTAGGGACCCGATTTTCAATTCTATGGACCTGAATAAGGTCCCTTAAAAAGACCTTAACAAAACCTGACGTTATGCAATAATTACCGTTTTGAATGCCACTGAGTCTGGCGCTTTTAGCAAGCTAAGTCTTTTCTACGGTGTCAAACGTTTTCAGCAAGCCAAGTCTTTTCCAGATTTTATGCATTCACTTTCTCATGGGGGTATTTTCAGGAGATAATATAATAGCAAAAACGTAAAGCTAGACATCCAAGAATAATGCGGTATTTTTGTAGTAAGCCTAAACAAAAATTTCTTGCTGTTAGCCAGCCAGAAAGTGCCAACACCAGCAACCACGACTGCAAAAATTCTTTTGATTCTGTTGTGCAGGAAGCACAGCATTCAACTGTTAGAATCTCAAATGTATCGTCAGTTTCAGCTAACATTCAATCATACGCATCTCACAATCAGACTTTTCAATCATGGATTATACTGAAAGGTTTTGATAAATCCCCACATCTGCATGCTGAATGATATGTTTGCGATGCTCAAAGCATCCAGAAGTTACCACGGGCCAAGGAAAAAACAGTGATATTTACACTTCGGAGCCTGCCAGGCATCCATGCCCATACCGCCTGGAAAATCATCTCAGCTCTGATTAACTCCAAAAAGCCAACAGCCTGGAAAAAAACCCAACGCATTACACTATGTCATGCTATTCATCAGCATCGAATTTCAGATCAAGTTTACACGGTAGCTGAGCGCGTACATCTCATTGGGTTTTGAAAGAAGAGATAGCGAATCGAAAAATAGCTTGCTTGCAAACCTTGATGGACCGCATTGGCCATAATGATCGGCTTTGCGACCTCCACCATAAAAGTTATGTGGCAGTAACTGAGTTTATTTTGTTGATCTCGGAACATTTGAGTAAGCGCATTCTTTCTGATGTCAAGCAGAGCCCATTGCTGAGCTAGTATGATCGACGAGACAACCAATATTGCTGCAATGTGCTGTTCATTCCACTTGCCACAACCTAACCAGAGCAAAGATTTTCAACTCTGTGCCGTGTTAAAACCAAGCAACGAAACTGGCTGTTTGATGTAACTCAGAATGCTATCATAAATGTTTCAATGAACGGTCCAGAAAGTCTTCAAAAGAGGGGCTTTACGTTTGTGCAGCGGGGCTTGAAATTCTCAAAATTGACAAACTCCAATGATTTATGGTACTTCATATTTCAATTTGGGGGCTGGAAGTTTTGTTTGGGGGGTTAACCACACCAAAGTCCCTCATGGCGACAAGGCCGAGTCCAGAGCAGCTCAATGATGAGGGCACGCTTGGGATTGCTCATGAAATTTGTGATTGAAATGGATAAAAGCCAATAATTAACGGAGAGTGACACAGCGAGCACTAAAGACCCTGGAATCTGCAGATGACGAGTAAGAAACCCATGCTTTCACTGATGAACAACAACTGTTTAATGAAGTTGAAATTGAAAAATTTGTGTTGGAATTTTTGTAAGTATAGCAGTACTAAGTGTGTACTGTGATTGTCAATACTGTAACAAGCAATACGTTCAGGAATTATTTTGTACATTTTGCTAAAATAGCGGCCTCATAAAATTTCTTGGTGTTCCTTTAAACCAAACCTTTAAAAAACTCTGGGGGTGGATATTAAAATTTAGTGGCAAGCGCTCAGAAAAGGTTCCAAAAACATCGCCATTGCGAAAGGTAGATGTGGGATTACTTGGATAAAAGAGTTAAATTTGTTTCACAATTTAATTTATGAACTAAATTTAAGAGCGTAATATACATACGAAAGGAACAAAAGTTGTAAAGTTTTGCAGCTGGACACTTGAAATCTCCCTCCTTTGGCACGTTTTCCCACAATTGTTATTTAATTTGAAAAATTTATGACCTGCTTCAGAGCTTCTTTAAATGTGGCTCTAGAGTGGTACATAGTCTTTTTAACTGACCAACTGTGCAAAGCTCTCAAGAGGGGCAAGGTATCTCTGAAAAAGAAGGACCCGAGGGGACTGCCTCGTTATCCTTCCCTCACATCCATCCCTGAGCTGGGAATCTGTTTTGTTGGCAAAGCGCTTGTGACTAAAATGAAAGTAAATTTGAATTTTTTCCCATTAGTGCTTCAAATTCCGCAGAGAAGTTATTGTATTTTCTAGAAGCCCATGATGTTGTACAGATTTGATTATGTGCAGTGCTAAGCTATCTTTACATGCAGCTGAGCGTGGTCAACAAGTTTTGTAATATTGTGAGTACGATTGTGTTTACGGTCAGTTAGGTTTAGCAAAGTTTCATCAAACAATTTAAACGAAGTAAGTTTAAAGTAACTACAAAGGTTTTACGGAATAATTTGAATATAGCTAAAAGATCTTACGGATTATCAAAAACCATACATTTTTCAAACGCGTTGAAAGACTCTAGCGTTTACGTTTATCAACTACACACGTGAATTAATCACTCAAAAATTAGATAAAAACGGGAGCCGTTTCCTAGATGCGCGAACGTTTTGAAGAGAAGGCCTACTTCGTCGGAAGTCATTGCCTCAAACCAAGTCTTTGCTCGGCTTCCATTGAACGTGCTGTGTTGGTGTACATCCGAAGCGTGTAAATACAGTACAAGAAGCGCAGTCGTAATATCGGCCGCGATGACGTCTTGGTCAACTGATATATTGGCTGCAAAAAGCATACTGCACATCACTTATAGCAATGAGAGGTTCACTAGCGCTTTTGGAGGAAAGGTTTATGAGCAAATGGTGGCATTGATCCAAGTAGAAGCTTGGAACTTCACTATATCATATGTTTTAAAACTAGTCAGTTTAATGAAAGCAGACGTTTTATTTGTCGGAATGCAATTGTTCAGTAGAAAACGCCAAAAACATGCACGTTTCATGGATGGTGCTTTAAAAACATGGAGCATTAAAAATATTGAAATGTTGAAACTCGGTTGATTTTTCCCCCCTACTAAAATTTCTGGCCACGCCCCCGGTTGCCACTGCTATTATTTACCAAAAGATCGTGTGTTTTTTTTTATTTGATCTATGTGTTGGCTTTAGTAGCAGTACATCTTATTTCGGAATGATTATCACAACTTTTGAGCAAAATGATGACCATGTAAGCCCAACTCTCAGAATTAATGTGGTTTCATAGTAAGCGCAGTGCTAGGTACTAGATATAGCACCTACGACCACCATAGGCGTAGCCAGTGGAGGCACTTGGGCCATGGTCCCCAAAATATATAAATTCCACAATGTGTCCCCCATTTTGCCAATTTAACAAAAAGGCGTACTACGGTTGAATGAACATGATGACGTCATTGAAACGCAAACAATAAAGATTTGTCCCCCCAAAGTTTTTTTAGCAAACTCGGTCCCTGGTCCCGTGAGTGGCTGCCAGGGGTTGCGCCGAAATTGCCTATGACAAAATTTGCAACCACATTTCCATGCGGTTGCAACAATGCAGACACTTGGATCATCCCATAGGGCTCCATGTGCAACGCAAACATTTGCGGAGGGTTCCGCTGCAGCAAAAAAGTAGAAAACACTGGCGTAGACTATCACGTCAGCATAGGCATAACATACATCCCGTTTTAGCCGGGACAGTCCTGGCTTGAAGGCTTTGTTCAGGGGTCCAGGATAATCTACCAAAAAGTGTTTGTTGGGCATTCAGTCAGCCAGTATAATCCTACACCTGGTACATCAGCTCCTGTTGAGTGAATTTTTTCTATAACGATTAACATGTGGTTTGTCAACACAAGAGGAATGCTGGAGCAGAATGTGAAAGCCCCTCATAACCTGCAAAATTACCGACTTTTCCTGCCATGATTTTTACAATAATAACATCGAGCAAAGACGTCTTGAAGAAAGTATTATCTACGTAAAAGTATGATTGGGCGAATGTGAAAATTTACAAATGCTTGAACATTGCTTTGTTTAATATTTATTATTTTAGTTTTTGTTGGTGTCTTCACTATAGGAATCCAAAATTGCAACCTACTGCAAGCATGATATGTACTGTATTCATTTGATAAAGCTCGTTGTTCTGAAGCGTCACGGTTTTCAATCACAAAAATTTGGTATGATTGCTTCAATATCTAAATATAATAATACTGCTGGTCTAATTTGGACCGTGGACCGGAGTTTCACGCCGAAGTTTTCACTGACGCGTAGCAAGACCGAAATGAAAGAAAAGCGTTGGTCTTTAGAAACGTGTTACTAGAACTTAATAGTAACACTGCTGGAAACGCTTTAAAGCAAAGTTATTTGAACGCACTCAAGCAAATGTCAATGTGGCCAGGTTTTTCGGAATATTTACTTGAAATATCCACAAGTATTTCAGTAGCGAACATGAAAGTTAATGGGCAAGGGTTTTTTTGGACAATCTTGAATAATCTTTGTTTCAATTTTTGGATATTGCTCATTACAGATCATGCCACGCCTATAATATGCAGCATGTTGATTTCAGTTACTCCTCTATGGTCAGCCTGGCAATCTTGGCAACGTTGTTCGGTGACTTGCGGAAGTGGAACTCGACGAAGATCAAGAATTTGCTCCAATGGAACTGGATGCTTAGGATCATCTTCAGAAATTGAGGAGTGTCGTCTCAGTCGCTGTCCAGGTGCCATTGGACATTTGTCAAAAATCAATTGACATAATTTATCAGCCTATCAAAATCAGAAATTTTGCAGGAAATTGTTTGATCTGCTCCACTTTTAGGTGACTTTAGCAACATGATAAGTTGCTGTATAACTGATTAGTTTTAGCCTATTGTTGAAAAGATTTCGGACAGTGACAGTATATCATGTTGCTTGGATTTGTCGTTATCAGAATGGCAACCGTGGTCTACATGGAACAGATGTTCTACGACTTGCGGAAGCGGTACAAGAAGAAGAACAAGATCATGCACAAATGGACCGGGTTGCATTGGTCTGAATGAAGATGCAAAAATATGCAATTTCACTAAATGTCCAGGTAGCCTATAATACAAAGCAAAAATGAGAGAAAGGCAGCATGCAGCAATACTTAAGATTTGGACTGTTGAATGCTATATTAGCAGAAACTTGGAAACTTGTTGAAAAGCTTTTTGTGTAACAAAAACTTGAAAAATTGTTCCGTGCGTAGAGTGAAGTTAATTGCTATTCCTCGAAACGTTTGGGCTAACTGCAACTTTATTTGCCAAACGCTTTATGAACAATGATGCATGCTAGAGAAGCGTAAATTCTGGTTTGGTCTCATAGTCACTGCTTTGAATGTTTTCGCAGTTCTGCGTGATAAGGTAGTTAGGCATGTTGTTTGTTTTGCCGCGTTACTATGTTTTGTTGCATACTAACGTTATTATTAACTTAATTAAGAATAGATAAAGAAAAATACCGCCTTCCAAGCGATTGGAATATCCGGCCAACAATGAAGTAAGATTTAATTAATTTCAGATTCTGAAGAAGTTTGCAAAGACACAACGTTTGGTTGCCAATCCTTGACAAGTCTATGCATCCATGCAGCTGTCCGCCAGTCATGTAAAAAAACTTGCAATAAGTGTCAAGGTAATTCTTCGTAATTTGACATTTTTCTTGGTGGTGCGACGTAATTATGCGATATAACTATGACGTCAGTGTGACGTAGGACAAAATTGCAAACGCAAAAGTACCTGCATTTTATCATAAAGTGCACGTAACCCACATCCTATGATGCATTCATTCACTCTCTAGCGAAAACGCTCGTCACGTTTTGGCCGAAACAGCCTCTAAAGCCAAATTTGGGCTTTTGGGGTACTTATGTAGATAAAACTAAATTATAGTTGAAATTGTGAGAAGAAATCGAGCGTAAACAGAAAATTAATTATTCAAAGAAGTTAAGAAATACAGAAAAGACACTTTCAATGCATTATCATGTACTGTGAAAGATGAAGGAAAAATACATTTATGAGATGGCTTTACCCCGAAAATATTTACAAACACTAGCATGCGCTGTACTACTCTTTACTTCGCTCAGCTTTGTCTTCTTAGCCAACGTGGCTAACCTGATCTTCGGTGCAAATCTTGTTAACATTTTTTTCGATACACTATGTTTTCCGCTGGAAGTGTTCACATCAGATGTGACATTTGAACAAACAACCTTCCACTGCACGTTTGCATTTGGTTTTTCAAAATGCTGCTGGATAAAAATATCACAAAAACTGGAGTCAGTTGAGTTTAGTTGAGTTGCGTGGATGAAGAAAGGGTTATGGCAACCCGAAGAGGATTTCTTTTTCGTCGGGTTTTTCTTTTCCTCTTTGTCTGGAACCTTGCGGTCCATGACAATTAAACGTCATGGCCATTTGTACCCGACAAGAGTAACCTCTTCACAATTGGCCATTAGTACCGCAACCTATACATCGGAATGCGATAGCACGTCTGGCGGTCGACACAACCTTCGCCATGGAAACATCAATTTCACGTAATTTATGGGGCACCTGACTAGATAGCCTCTGTGTTTTTTTGGTGCCCCGGCGTTTTTTTCTGTTTTAACGAATACATTTATCGCAATTAATTCAGTACCGCCAAATAAATCTATCTATCTATCTATCTATCTATCTATCTATCTATCTATCTATCTATCTGTTCCTTTTTCTTATTGAGTTTATAAGAAGTTACTTGGGGTGCCGAAGATTTTTGTTTCAGTGAAGAAGATGCCATTTTCAGTACTTAAGTTGAGTGCTTCAGAAGTAAAACACGTTGGAATGCCAAAACTATGTTTCGAACCAAGGCGACGAGCAGGTTTCAATTAAGGAACAAGCGCCTAATCTGAAACGGCTCTGGGAGACAAATGACACGGTTTTCATACGGACAGCATACTTGTGAAACGTTTCCTTACCTGCATTCAATGAAGCTACAGGTCACTTTGCCTGACCATTATTACATGTATTGCGACCCATGGAGGGTGGCAAAGCCATGCTTTAGATTCAGTAGAATGTCTATTTTAGTGGGGTCTCATTACTGATTCTAGGATCGTTTTCGCAGGTAAAATCCTGTTTAACAAACCCTTGTCACTGAGTTCTAATCATAATATATTGTTCTACTATTACTCAATAAATCACTAATAAATCTTTTTTTTCCATATTTTATTAAAAGCAAATATACAAAAAAATATGAAAATAACAGTACTCACCAATTCACAATATTTAAAACAGATGAGGCACTTCTCGACATGTAATAGTCCATACATAAAATAATGCTGACTTATACTAATTTCTAACATTGTTCATCAGATAAGTATATCGTACACAATTCAAATATACTGCTTAAATCAATGTTCTGATATTTCACTAAAACTGACACTTTCTGTACTGTTCACTGACTGACAATTCGTGCCTGACTAGTCGCGATTCGTTCTGCAAAAACCAGAAACATTCGTTCGTGCGGAAATTTATCATTAATCAAGTTTTTGGTCTTGTTGCGTTTGTTCGAAAGTAATCACAGTCAAAAGGGGTTGATTCGAGAAGGAATCAAAGTATTAAAGTGACCTCTGCCGAGCTAGGTTCGCCCCAGGCGAGCCACAAAGGGTTGCGACTGACATGCCAAGCAGGATACAGTTAGATAAGGACTTATCTAACTGTGACGTTTCAACCAGAAGGACCTCGACCAAGTGCTGTTTTACTGCGGCGGCACAAAAATCGTTTGAAATAATATTTGTACGGCATCCGGACTCGGAAAGCGGAAGGACGTTAAAAACATCCGATGGCGAAGAGAGAACCAATTGACTGAGACTAAAGTTAAGCAACATGTTATCAAAAGTAATTTAGCCATAATTACTACTTTAACACGAACACTTACATTGACTGGTTTGACAGAATTTCACCCGGACAATCCACTTTTTATCTTTCAGCCTGACAGGGATTAACCCGGACAAGCCATTTTTTCTAAGCTGTTGCAGTCCCTGGACGTTACAACAGAGAGGGTAAGCTGTCGTGGTCCCTGGACACTACGACAGAAAGAGTCTTATTGAAAAGACCGACTTTTCCTTCAAATGCAGCCGTATTTATAGCTGAACATTCTTTCAGAATTTTGCTAACACCTCTTTGTTCCAGGTGTCTGATTGGGTGCTTCTTCACGTAAAATTACGCATCCTCAGTCCTTATTTAAATAGAATTATATTTGAATAAGGACTGAGGATGCGTAATTTGCGTGAAATCGATTTCCTATTAAAAATTTGCTGATCGATTCCTTGCTTACACCCATCGTGGAAAGTACATAGTTGAATAGAGATATGTGCAAGTTTGAATCATCACAAAAAGACGAAAGTAGATTGCAGTGGACTGATTCCTCGAAAGCATACAGAAATACTAGTGCTTTTAAGTGGCTGCTTCTTGTTAAAGCTTCTTGTGATTGGTTAGCTTAATTGGCTTCAGGAAGTTTCTTGGACCTGTTTGTGTTTGGGTTTCCTTTTTCCGAACTTCAGTTCGTGTTCCCTTGACGCATTTCCTGTCACATGCGTTTCCTGTTATGTGTGCTTCTAGTCACGTGTACTTCCTGTTCATGATTGTGCATTAGCGTGTGCTTCTAGTCACGTGTACTTCCTGTTCATGATTATGCATTAGCTAATAGCCATATGATTTTTGTTGACATTTTCCAGTTGTTTCATTAGGGTGACTTGAGGTTATTGTCCTTGGGTAACAGTCTGTAAGTCTCTGTAGTCACGGCAACGGGCTGACAACCAATTTTATTGGTTGCAGCTTCCCATCGTTGCTGTCAATTTTATTGGTTTTTCCGAAGCGCTGATTTTATGTACAAGAATTAATGTTCAGGCACACTTTCCTGTAACACCATCAACTGTTATTTGTAGTTCTTTTCACTTGCCTCATAATTTCTTCAGTAAAGAGAATGTGCTCTTCAAAACCGAAGTCAGTTTCTTTGATGCTGTGCAAGATTTGCATGAAGAGGCAAAACAATTAGATAATTTACTGGAAAATGGCTAAAGAAGGTTGCCAAGAGCTTGAGATGGGCACAAGTCATGCATCTCCCAGTTGATTCAAGTCCGAGTCATCACATAGCGGAGTCCAAGTTGATTCGCAGCCATTTGCAATCAGATTGGTGTTCTCGGACAGGACCCTGTAGTGTTTGTGATGTCATACCATTCCCAATGACCTCAAATGAAGAGGTCAATGACTTCAATTAACTCAATTCTCTCAATTGAAGGAAGTCGATTACCTCAGGTAAAACTTAATGGCTTCTACTAAAAGAAGGGTTTTTCAGTAATGGAAGATTTTTTTTCAGCTTTTTTAATCATTGTGCAGAGTGCAGACTGTCACTTCAATTGCTGAACAGAGTAATACTGCTGGTCAAATGTGTACAGTGGGCTGGAGTTTGATACCCAGGTTTTCAGTGATGCGTAGCAAGCCCTAAAAGAAAGACGACCGTGGGTCCTTAGGAACATGTTACTAGAACCTTAATAGTAACACTGCTGGAACGCACTCAAGCAAAGTTACTTGAACGCACTCAAGCAAATGTCAGTGTTCCCTGGTTTTTATGAAAAAATACTTGAAATATCCACAAGCATATCCCGTAGGGAGCATGTATTGTGACGTGTGTCACAATATAGATCAATTTATTGGAGCTTGTTAAACTTTTGTTCTTTAAAAGTGTTGCAATTGCATCGCAGACTTGGAGATGTTGTTTACAACGCTGGGAACGTGTGTGAACCTGTGCGAACCACAGTTCGTGACAGGAAAACTGCGCTTGATGAAAAGCTTGTGACGACCTTCCGGCAAGCTGTACCCGCATGCAGCTTTGCAGGTCTTAAAAACACTTGTTACGTAAATTTCGGTCTCTTCCAATAACGCTTGTTTCGAATAAGGGAGTCTCTGCAGATCTTCTGCCTTCGAATCGCCGCACCTTTTGTTCTGGTATCAATTTAATTTTTAACTGTGAAGTGATCAAAACAGGAAGTTCTGACTGGTGGTAATATTTCGGGAGGCCTATTGGCCTTGCACTGTTGACAATAAAACACGATGCAAAAATAGAAAGCTTCTCCAGAATGAAGTGAACAGGAACATAATTTAAACTTTAAAAGGAACAGTTACATCCCCAAAATGTGTGTGGATCCTTGCACTAGGGGCGAGAGCATTTGGAATACAAGCCTGAATAATGTTTGTTTCAATTTTTTGGATATTGCTCATCACAGATCATGCCACGCCTATAAACTGCAGCATATAATTTCAGTTACTCCTCTGTGGTCAGCCTGGCAATCTTGGCAACGTTGTTCGGTGACTTGCGGAAGTGGAACTCGACGAAGATCAAGAATTTGTTCCAATGAAACTGGATGCTTAGGATCATCTTCAGAAATTGAGGAATGTCGTCTCAGTCGCTGCCCAGGTGCCATTGGAAATTTGTAACGAAATCAGTTGGTATAATTTTTCAGCCTTTACACAAATTCAGAAATTTTGTGGCAACGTTTTCTGACCTAATCCACGTTTTTGGAACGTTGACTAACAGCATGTTAAGTTCGTCTAGAGCTGTTTTTTCTGCCTATTTTTGAAAATATTTCGTTCAATCGTAGTACACCATGTTGCTTACATTGTGTCGTTATCAGAATGGCAACCATGGCGTGCATGGAGCAGATGTTCTAAGACTTGTGGAAACGGAACAAGAAGAAGAACAAGATCATGCACAAATGGACCCGGTTGCTCTGGCCTCAATGAAGATACGGAAATATGCAATGTGACTAAATGTCCAGGTATATAAAGAAACAATTAGTTACAGACACAATACAGCGCTGATTGGGATTTACACTGTTTATGTTAATAAATATTATGTCTGTAGAAAGCCGTCAACTTGTTGAAAGATTTATTGTAACAAAATCTTGGAAAGTGGATCCGTGCGTAGAGTGAAGTTAATTGCTATTGCTCGAAACTTTTGTGATAATTGCAAGTTTTCATTTTTTTCAACGTTCATCGAAACTATTCAAATTTGTTAAACGCTCTATGAACAGTGATGCATGATAGAGAAGCGTGAAATTCTGGTTTGGTCTTATTGACACTGCTGTAAATATTTCTGCAGCCTGCATGATAAGGTATTTAGACATTTTGTCTGATTTGCCGCGTTACTATGTTTTATTACATACTCACGGTAATACCAAATTAGTTAAAAATTCTAAAAGGTGAACACCTCCTTTCCAGCGATTGGAAAATCCTACCAACAAAGCAGTAAGAATTTGCTAATTTCAGATTCTGAAGAAGCTTGCAAAGACACAATGTTTGGTTGCCAATCCCTAAAAAGCCTATGCAACCACGCGGCCGTCCATCAGTCATGTAAAAAAACTTGCAATAAGTGTCAAGGTAACGCTTCGCAGTTTGACATTTTTCCTGGTGGTGCGACGCAACTACGACATAATCATGATGTCAGTGTGACGTATGATGATATTTCAAATGCTGAAGTTCGTGTATTTTGTCAGAAAGTACACGAAATCCGCATCTAGCCCAATCGCTCGTTAAGTTTAGGCCGAAGTTGTATCGAAAGCCAAAATTTGGGCTTTGGTTGATTAGGTGGTGAAAATTGAATTATAGTTGGGATTGTGAGAAGGAAATGAACTTGAAACGAAAAATAATTATTCGCACAGTTTACGAAATAAGGAAAAGACATTTTAACGCCTTATGTAATGTGAAAAATGAGAGTAAAATACATTTAGGAGACTATCGTATCTGGAAAATATTCATAGACACTAATATGCTCTATATACTGTGCATTAATCTTTAGTTCGCTCTGCGTGGTCTTCCCAGCAAAGGTGGCTAACCTGAGCTTGCGTGTAAATCTAATTGACATTATTTCAAGGCACTGCGTTTTTTGCTAGATGTGTTTATATCATATGTGAAATTTGAAGAAACAACGCCACAATGTACGTTCGCATTTGGTTTTCAAAATACTGTTTGATGAAAATTTCACAAAAAGTGGAGCTTGTTGAGTTTCTATTCCTTTTTCTTACGGCGATTACAAAACGTTACTTGGAGTAGCTAAGACTTTTATTTCTTCTGGGAATGAACATGACATTGTTAGTGCTTAAGTTGAGTGCTTCAGAAGTAAAACACGTTAGAATGCCAAAAGATCAAAAAAATATTGATATGAAGGTACTTGAACATGAACTCTCAAGCTTGTGATATTTTGCTATGGCAATATTTCAAATCTTGTTTATTGTGTATAAGTTCTTCATTTAATCTTGTGCTTCACACACGGTGGCCAGGCCGTAAATGGTATAACACTCTCCGGATAGCCATCTTGTTACTTCATTTGAAATATCGCAGTTGTCAGACGTTTACAGTCTGTTATAGATTTGACAGTTGGTTATTATCTGCACATTACATGAAGTGCACTGAACCAAATTTATATGCTCTTGCACAACAAGCTCACGGATCGGAATGCTAGCCTCGATATTTCACTAAACTCTGGTGAAAATCTCAGATTTGTTTAACTGATCGCAACTATCACTCTGATCAGCTTCACCTGCAAATCTAAAGCCCAAAACTGAGAAACATGTTATCATCAGCACGTGATAGTCCATGCAATTCGAACGCAGAGGATCTGTTTCGATAAACAATGTTTAAAATTACGAAAATCTTTGTCTTTCTGAGTTAATCAAAAATCTTTTCTGATTAGAGGAGTTGAGGTCATGGAAAGTGTGAGCTGCCTATTTATCTAAAACCCGATTTTTTGTGTTTAGGCCTGCAGTCAACACGAATGCCTGCCACAGGTGAGTTTCAAATTGCAACACGTCTTTAGCATAAAAAAGCAATATGGAGTAATTTTTCTTCAAAATCTTACACATGTACCAAATCCCATGTTTTTCAATTAAGCTTGCGAAAGCGATTTAGTCACTGTTTAGAGAAAATAAGCTGTAACGGCAAATGTGAAAAACATTAAACTGTATTCAATCGATCTACTCTGAGAAATGAGGCGAAAGGCTTCAACAGAAACTTCGTCATATTCGATGCACAAAGCATCAACAAAAAGTTACAAAGTATCAGCAAGTCTTGCCGCAAATCATGATCTCCTGGGTGGATTCAAAGTATGTTAATATATCAAGTGTGCTTGACGTCATCTGTTGTACAACTGACGTCTGGAGATACGATTCATTTCAAATCTGAGAACTTCCCGAGAAATTATCTTCGAGGGCGTTCATGCTGGATGTTCATTACAACCGGATCATCGCACTTCATCAAACTCACATTCTCATTTTTCAATTTGGACACTACGTATGGCGACTATTTGAAGGTGAAGTTCCATTGATTTGATTGAAACGAGAACGCCGCAGATGAAACTGTTTGAGAAGAAATCACTGCAATGTTTTGGTCCATGACTTTCGAAATTGTGAATCTCAAAACCTTTCAATTAAATAGTTTCTGTTTAAAGAAAAATAGTCGGGATTTCATATTGACCAGTTAATTCTCTTGTTGCAATAAGCGACTTCTGTCGCATCTGTTGTAAGTATATCATGGGTTTTTGTGATGCATCTCCAAACATGCACATTTTTCTACGTTGACGGATGATTATACCTGGCTTGAGAACTGCTGCAAGAAATTGAGTGAGTCTTATGCGAAAAAAGGCATCAAGTCAGAAGTATAAAGTTTGTCAGTCGATCATTGGATCGCATATTCTTTTTCCGAAACTCAAAATTCATTAAACTGGTGCTAAGGAATATTGTTAAAGTTAATGTTTTTGAAACAGCTGACTGTTGCTTTCTGTCGTGAAAAAGATCATTCTAACAGAGAACTTGGTCATTCAGATGAACATGACTTACCGAAAAAACATGCAACATTATAATGCCTTATATGAGTGTTCCATAAGGAAGAAGCTGTCTCAAAAGTGAAATAAACCAATGACAACCAGTTGTATTTTAAAAATTTGAATACGTGTTGCAGTCGGCATGCATCGTCAAGAATTTTCAAATTTTTCAGTTTATATGAACAGCTGTCACGATCAAGTTGCAACGAGAACAACTACCGAGATCACTCTTTTACTTCTTAACCCTATTTTTGTATAAGGGAGACCTTGAACATGCTTTGTGTTAATGGTGATTTCGTAAATGTTTCATCGATTATTATGTAACATTGAAACGCAAGAATGAAAACAAATCGCTTTCATTGATAAATTCAGGATGGTTGCACTTTTTCTGCATTTATGGTCAAGACTTTCAAACCAAGAAACTTCATGTATGTTTGCCATTGATCGCATCATGCAAGACATGATCTACAACAAGAATATAAGAACCTGAGTCAGATTTTCTAATGAATATGCTGATATTTATCATTCACGGAATGAGTGGGCGGAATCTAGATGCTAAAAAACATCATCCCAAATTTTTCTGCATATATCTGTCACCAGCTCGTTTTGCATATGCAGTGATATTTGCAACTGAAATCATTGTGTTTTGTGTCGCTTGTCAATGACGTTGCTCGTTTAAGTTGTACCCATTTATTTCGAAACTCTGACAACCTGATTCTCTATTTACATATATTTTTCAGCTTTATGACTCCAGAGTGAAAACTACAGATAATTCTCTACTGGTGAATTATTTGCGTGGAAGCCTTGTTCTAGAAAACGGAAAAGCACAAGGGATTGTTTCTAGAAGCAACGTTTTGGGTCTGCATTTCATATCGTCTAGTAGTGGATATGGCATTGGAAAATATGGCTTCAATGGAACAATAACTGCAGGTGAAACAATCCTGAAGGTTGACCCTCGGATATTACATTACGAAATATGAGTGATCGCACACCAACAGCAAATCAAAGTCTTGTGGTTCAGTCTGCTCCAATGTGCCTTTAGCCTTTCACGCCCGCGCGAGCCAATCACGTGTCTTGGACGTTTTCAGTCATAACTTGCCAATTGATAGAACAGCAAGGCTAATCGAATCGAAACCTTTAACGTTGCAGAAAGTCTTCTTGTTTCGATTAAAAATAAATGGACAGTTTGATTTCAAAATTTCGTTGGCAGCCTAACGTCACGGAGGTGGTATCGGTTACGTCATCGAGGTCTGCGAATAATTTCAAGTGGGAGTTAACTCGTTGTCTTTATGCAAACTAATCCAAAATACATCTTTGGTGTACTTGGTTAGCCATCTAGCGTTAGCGGCTAGCATGTTGACCAAATATCGGCATTACTGTAAATCCCAAAATCTTCTAAAAGTATGACTCTCGAGCGACAAAATTGAAGATGATGCTTTGCTGGTAAATTCTTTTGATTTTTGATTTAATTTGAGACGATACTGAAACCAATATACTGAAAATAAAGCAGCATTGTGAACCACACCTGGCATCAAGTCATTCATGTTAAAAGGAAAAGTAGGATGCATTTCCAAAGGTAGGCAATTAGCGGACGGCAGGCCGCATTTGGCCCTCCACAGCGTTTTCAGCGGCCAGCAGAAGCGGCATTCAAGAAAAATGCTCAAATCTGAAATTTTGTCCAAATCTATCTGAGCGTTAGTGCCGAGGCTAACTTGCAACAATACTTATTTCTATTTCCATTAGAAGATACGGCCCTCTTGTAAACGCACCTTTCTGAAAGTGGCTCCGAGTTAATATAATTGCCTAGACCTGATCTATACACAAATGCACTTATCGATATCAGTGGGAGACCGTTGAAATTTTTTGAGACTGGTTGGAACTTTAACCTGTTTCTACCAATACAGTATGTCACAGCACTAATCATATAAATACGTGTTGAATGACATTGCTTCATATATCGGTTGGAAGTCACATATCAACGTGACTCACCGGCTGAACACTTTACAGCGCTTTTCTCCTGACTGACCATTAGAACTTGCAGCAAGATCACTGCAGTTAAATTGCAATTGCACTGATGATGGTAGCAGGAGTAACAGAAACGTCTACGAAATGTCGTTTATATCGTTTTCTTTGGCCGTGATTTTCATTATGTAGGGAAGCATTTGTTTTTAACACTTTGCCCTAAGCCACTGCGAAACAATTCATTTACCATACCTTTGTGTTTTCATGCCGGTTTTGTTTAATAAAAAGTAGTCTACATTCTGCAAGCAAGAAAATGATGAATCTACAATCAAACAAATGTGATACTTCAATAAAGCGTATACTGAACATAAAAGAATTACCAAAAATATTTTTATTGCAGTTTCAAAATCAACGCGGTTACCTGCTACAGGTACGTTTTGGTGGAATTTGACTGTTGGCTTTTCATTCAATTTACACGGTATTTAATTTATATCAGTGATTGAAATAAAAGAGGTCTGTGTAGTAAAATTTTGGAGTGGCAAAGAAACTATTTTTCCTCAATTCGCTGTCTGATACTGATTTAGGTTGCTCGATTTTTTCGGTGATTTGTTAAAGTTTAAATATCATTTGGTTCGAAATGAATTGCATTCAAGAAACATGATAACGTTCTCTTATTTTGAGGTCTCCAAATATCAGACATCTTTTCATTATATTGGTGACAATTTATTCATTTCATGTATTTTCGTTATTGAAAGTTTGCTTGACGTCATCTGTTGTGGAACTGACTCCTGGAGATACGATTTATTTTAAATCTGAGAACTTCCCGAGAAATTATCTTCGAGGACGTTCATGCTGGATGTTCATTACAACCGGATCATCGCACTTCATCAAACTCACATTCTCATTTTTCAATTTGGACACTACATATGGCGACTATTTGAAGGTGAAAGTTTCATGGATTTGATCAAAACGAGAATTTCACAGATGAATCTGTTTGAGAGGAAATCAATGTAATGTTTTCATCCATGATTGAGAAATCGTGAATCTCGTAAATTTTTCAAACAGTTTCTGCACAGGGTGAAGTAGTGTGGGTTTCATATCCACCAGATAATTGTTTTTACGTGACACGCGACTGCTGTGGCGTCCGTTACAAATAAATCACGGGTTTTGCGGATGCATCTCTGCAACATGGAAACATTTTCTACGTTGACCCATGCTTATGCTTGGTTTGATAACTGCAGCAAACAAATAGAATGAGTCTAATCTGAAAACAAATCATTAAGTATAAAGCTTGTTAGGTATTAATTTGAACAGACATTGTTTTTCCGAAGTTCAACGCTCTTCATAGAGTTTTGAAAGTATGTCGATAAGCACAAGATTCTCAAAACAACTGATTCTAACCTGCAGTTGAAGCCAATCATTGTACACTTTGGTCTTTCACGCCGAAATGATACACGATGCAAATCATACCATGTTGCCCTTAATATTTGTCCTATAGAATATAACTGATTGGTTTTGAAAAATTTGCATTTCAAATCATGTAGATATCTCACATATATTTCACAACAACCACCTGACTCGTATGTGTTTTATTGCATTTGTTGACACAGATGTTTAGTATGAGCGGTTGCATTTGTTGATCGCACGTTCATTTTCTGGTACACGTGCGTGATTTTTGCCTTTTTAGTAGCTAAGCATACTGGATTTTACTTTTATCTTTGACTTTTGTTCCAGATTTTAGTTTGATCTGTTCATACACTTAATGTAAAGAAGTGTGAATAGAAGATGAAACAGGTTTGTGCGGTGCAATGTTTCGTGCGTACATGCGCCATATTAGCAAATTAAAACATAGAATGAATATGCTGAAATTTATCATTCCAAATTTCGCTGTATATATCTGTCACCAATTGATTTTGTATATTTTTCTGCATTTGTATGCGAAATAATTTTGTTTCGTTTCGCTCGAGAGTGGCTTTGCTTTTTTGAAGTTGAATGCATTTATTTGTGAACTACCACCAGCTGACTCTCCATACACATATATTTTTCAGCTTTATGACTCCAGAGTGAAAACTACAGATAATTCTCTGTTGGTGAATTATTTGAGTGGAAACCTTGTTTCAGAAAATGGAAAGCCACTAGAAATTTTTTCCAAAAGCAACGTTTTGGGCCTGCATTTCATATCGTCAAATAGTGGATATGGCATTGGAAAATATGGCTTCAACGGAACAATAACTGCAGGTGAACAAATGACTGATTGTTGACACACAGACATTATTACAGAAAAATTTGTAATCTTATGGCAACAGCAAATGAAAGTCTTGTCGTTCACCCTACTCGATTATACCTTTGGCCTTTAACGCCGGCGCGAGCCAATAAAGTGGTTTGGACGTTCACAGTTATAACTTGCCAACTGATAGAACTACCAAGCTGATCGAAACCTTTAACGTTGCGAACGTCTTTCATTGTGTTAACGTTTCTACATTTTTTTGACCACACCAAATTTCCTCAAATAAATTTTACCCACTCCTTTGTGTACACAGACAATGCTTTCTTCATCTGGAATTTACTTCACCATGTTCTAAGTTAATTTGTTTGTTTTTGCCTATGTTTGTTTGCTTGCTTTTGCGTTTGATTATCAACTATTGTTTTCTTTACACTACACAAAAAGTGATAAACAGGGTTGGTTGACGAGATGACCACCATGGTCCTTCACCAATCCTATATGACACAGTGACACTCGTATTTACATTAGTCAGTTATTTTGCCATTTTGGTTTCATTTATTTTGATTTCCACTGACCATTGGTTTCCTTAGTGCACAGTAGCCTTCAGTGTTGTTTCTTCTTAATACCTGAGTCAAATGAAACGATAATAAACTTCAAACTTTCAGTTTCCATTAAAAACTTAATGAGAAATTTTGATTTTAAAATTTTGTTGGGAACCTGATATCACGGAGTGGTTTCGGTTACGTCATCGGAATCTATGACTAATTTCAAGTGGCAATCAACTCGTTTTCCTTTCAAACCCTACAACGCCAACGCGGGGCTGATCCAAACCCTCCACGCGTGCACAACGTCCGGTTCTTATGTAAACAAACACTGCAGCGCTTTCAACGCTTCAGTAGCTACGGGTTTTAGTCAGACTGACGGTCTGGTGCAATCGAGTTTGTACTCCTACGCAGTACTTTTCCACTGTTTGGAATAGTTGGTGATTTTGGCTTGATCCCACCCCACGTTGGTGTCGACGTCTGGCATGCACCAGGTGATATGCAGGGACCTCATGCTCCAGAAATACACGACATTGGCCCCTCTGTGTGATGTCTGGAATGCTGAATGCAGCAGGCATTAATTCCTACATCATAAGCCGTGAAAAACCTGCCAGGAGAGGCATGGCTATCATCAACAGACGGTGTTTCCTATTGGAGCTGGGGAAGGCCCTCATAACACCTTGGGCACAACAACGGCTGCCATCACCTTTTCTACCACGCCAACTGAAGACCTTGATCACAGCTGTGCTTGTTTATTTCACTAACTGTGTGCATTTGATCTCCAACTGTTGTTTTTGTCTTGCGTCTGTGTACTAGCTGATTCATATGGAACAATACACATTCATTCATTCACATGAAAGTTTGGCCATTTTTGGTATGCCTCCCATATTCATTCGAGTTGCATTACAGGGTTATAATTCACTCAGGGCATGCTTCAGACACCTCGGTACCAGCATTGAGCAGTAAAAGTTCTTCAATTCTGTAGTGTTTCTTTAATAAAAATTTTTTGTTTAATCTTTTATAAAACTTTTTGGTAGTTTTTAGTATTTTCCTTTTAATCAGTAACAGCATGAATTAAAGTAAAAAGTGATTTTATCAGTGCGCAAACAACGGAATAAGAGCTACATTTTCAGTGTAGTTTTTGTAATCAAGCTAAATTGAAAGAAGTATTTTTTTTTATTTTAAAAAAAAGGGTAACATCCACGCCAGGTTGGTGTTCGTGTGACGAAAATCCAGGGTTAGTTATTCAGTGTACAAACTTCGTCGAAATTCCCATATTCAGAGTCCTTGATTGGCCATCCAATGCTAGAGGCTAGAATGCTGTGGCCAAAATCCGAAATTTAGGACAATTCCAAAATTATCTAAAACGTTTTACTCCCAACTGACAAAATTTAAGACGATGCTTTATTGGACGAATTCTTTCAATTTTTTATTAAATTTGAGACGATAATGAAAGCGATATACTGCAAACAAAACAGTATTGAGAACAAAACTTGACATCAAGTCTTTCAACTTGAAAGGAGTAGGAAATTATGGGAACGCAGGCAAAACGTGGCCAGCCACAGCGTCTTCTGTCGCTCGCAGAAGCGGCATTCAGGAAAACTCTTCATATCTGAAATTTTGTCCAAATATCGCAAGTTGTTGATGAGGCTAATTGAACCAAGAATTGTTTCTATTTCCATTAGAAAGAACGGCCCTCCCGTACACGTGGCACTCTCAAACTGGCTCCCAAGCCAAGTATCGCACCTGCCCACCCTTGATATACACCCAAATATGGTTAACGATGTCAGTTGGAAACGATTGAAAGTTTCTGAGACTAGCCGGATGTTTACCCTGCTTCTAACGATACAGTAACTCTACAGTATTACGCCACTAATTAAATTAATTCGTTTCCATTGGTATTGCTCCAAATATCTCGTGGGGTTCCTGTGTAAATTTTATCTTCAGTCACTGCACAACAATTCATTTGCCATACCTTTGAGTTTTCATGCCGGTTTTGTTCAATTAAAAGTAGTCTACATTCTGCAAGAAAGAAAATGATGAATCTGCAATCAAACAAATGTGATTCTTCAATAAAGCGTATAATGACCACCACAGAATTACCAAAAATATTTTTGTTGCAGTCTCACAATCAAAGCGCATACCTGCTACAGGTACGTTTTCATGTAATTTGACTTGTTGGTTTTCATTTCATTTACACTGTATTATATTCACATCAGTGATTGAAATCTAAGAGGTCTGTTCTTCAAATTTTGACGTGGCAAAGAAAAATTTTCTTCATTTCACTGTTTGATGCTGATATACATTGCTCGATTTTTTCGGTGATTTGTTATAGTTTGAAATATCGAAATATCAAATGATTGGAAATGAATTGCATTCACAAAACATGATCGCATTCTCTTATTTTGAGGTCTCAAAACACCAAAAATGTTTTTCATTCTATTGGTAACAAGTTTGTTCATTTTATGAGATTCTATTATCAAAAGTGTGCTTGACGTCATCTGTTGTACAACTGACGTCTGGAGATACGATTCCTTTCAAATCTGAGAACTTCCCGAGAAATTATCTTCGAGGACGTTCATGCTGGATGTTCATTACAACCGGATCATCGCACTTCATCAAACTCACATTCTCATTTTTCAATTTGGACACTACGTATGGCGACTATTTGAAGGTGAAGTTTCATTCATTTCATCAAAACGAGAATGCTGCAGACAAAGTTGTTTCAGAGGAAATCATTATAGTGTTTTCATCCATGACTTAGACATCGTGGTCTCGAAAAATTGAAAACGAAACGGTTTCTGTACAGAGCAAAGTAGTGTGGGTTTCATTGCAACCAGTTAATTCTTTGTTCTTGATAAACGACTTCTTCTGCATCTGCTGTAAACAAATTACGGGTTTATCTGATGCATTTCCACAACATGAAAACTTCCTCTACAGTGACGGATGCTTATGCTTGGTTTGAAAACTGCAGCGAACAAACCAAGTGAGTCTAATCTGAAAACAAAATATCAAGAATAAGCTCGTTATGCAATCGTTTGAACAGGTGTGGTATTTCCGAAGGTCAGAGATCTTCAAAGAGTTTGGAAAGTATATCGATACAGACAATATTTCCAAACAACTCTCTCTAACGTGGAGATGAAGCCAGTCATCAGCACTATTTGGTCCTTTTCGCAGAAATCATACAAGATGCAAATCATGCCATGTTGCCTCAATAAGCGTCTTATAAAAAATTGCTGATTGATTTTGGAAGATGTGCATTTCAAACCTTGCAGATGTTTCCCGTATAGTTCATACCACTCACTCACTGGTTTGTGTTTGATTGCATTTGGTGATTCAGATTCTTAGTACGAGCGGTTTCATTTGATGATCACTCGTTCATGCTTCTCGTGAACTTGTGTGATTACTGCCTATAAATAAGATAAGCCTTCAACTTGGAATTTGGTTTTGAATTTCCTTCAAGATTTTAGTTTGAACTCGTGATACAATTATTGTAAAGTACAAGTGTGAAAAGAAGATATAACAGGTTTGTGTATTGCAACATGTCGTACGTACATGTTCCCATATGAGCAAACTCAAGCACAGAATGAATATGCTGAAATTTATCATTCCAAATTTCGCTGTATATATCTGTCACCAGCTCAGTGATATTTCTATTTAAAAGCGTTATGTTCTGTGTCGCTTCGCAACGGCTTTGCCCTTTTGAAGTCGTTGGCATTTGTTTGTGAACTATGACGACCTGATTCTCCATTTGCCCATATTTTTCAGCTTTACGACTCCAGAGTGAAAACTACAGATAATTCTCTATTGGTGAATTATTTGCGTGGAAACCTTGTTGGAGAATATGGAAAACCACTAGAGGTTGTTTCTAGAAGCAACGTTTTGGGTCTCCATTTCATATCGTCGAATAGCGGATATGGCATAGGAAAATATGGCTTCAATGGAACAATAACTGCAGGTGAACAAATGGCTGAATTCCGAACCTCGGTGATTATTACGGTGAAATTTGTAATCGTTCAGCAAATGCAAGTAACATTCTTGCCGTTCAATCTGCTCCACTATACCTTCAATCCTCAAGGCCCATGCGAGCCAATAAAGTGTCTTGCACGTTTTCAGTCATAAACATCCAACTGAGAGAAGCATGAAGCTAATCGAAACCTTCAACGTTGCAGAAAGTCTTCTTGCTTCGATTAACGAAGTGGACAGTTTGATTTTAAAATTTGTTGGCAGCCTGACGTCACGGAGTGGTGTTGGTTACGTCATCGGAGTCTGTGAATAATTTCAAGTGACAATTTACCCATTTTCCTTTTAATGCAATCATTTCCCTTTTAATACAAAGACAATTTACCCATTTTCCTTCTAATACAATTCCGTTACAAAGCACAGCCCTCCTCTAACTGCGGCCTTCTCAAACTGGCTCTAACGTGAAATTACGTAATTGCCCCTTTCCCATGTATACCCAAATATACTTACCGACATCAGTGGGAGTACTTTGAAACTTACTAACACTAGTTCGATGTTTACCCTGTTTCTGACGATTCGGTATATCATGCCATTAATTATATAAACGCCTTTTCATTGAAACTGTTTCATATAACGCGTGGCAGTGTCTGCGAGAACTTTATCGTAAGTGACTGCACAACAATTCATTTACCATACCTTTGAGTTTTCATGCCGGTTGTATTCAATTAAAAGTAGTCTACATTCTGCAAGAAAGGAAATGATGAATCTGCAATCAAACAAATGTGATTCTTCAACAAACCGTATACTGACCATCAGAATTACCAAAAATATTTTTGTTGCAGTCTCACAATCAAAGCGCTTACCTGCTACAGGTATGTTTTCATGTAATTTGACTTGTTGGTTTTTCATTAAATTTACACTGAATTTTATTTATATCAGTGATTTGAATTAAAACAGTATGCGCCTCAACATTTGGAGTGGCAAAGAAACTTTTTTCTTCAATTCATTGTCTGATGCTAATTTAGGTTGCTCGATTTGTTCGGTGATTTCTTATAGTTTGCAATATCAAGTAGTTCCAAATGAATTGTGTTTAAAAAACATGAAAATCTTCTCTTATTTCAAGATCTACAGATGTGAGACATCTTTACATCATATTGGTAACAAGTTTGTTCATTTGATTTGTTTTCGTTATTAAAAGTTTGCTTGACGTCATCTGTTGTGGAATTGACGTCTGGAGATACGATTCCTTTCAAATCCGAGAACTTCCCGAGAAATTATCTTCGAGGACGTTCATGCTGGATGTTCATTACAACCGGATCATCGCACTTCATCAAACTCACAATCTCATTTTTCAATTTGGACACTACGTATGGCGACTATTTGAAGGTGAAGTTTCATTCATTTGATTAAAACGGGAATGCCGCAGACAAAGTTGTTTCAGAGGAAATCATTATAGTGTTTTCATCCATGACTTAGACATCGTGGTCTCGAAAAATTGAAAACGGTTTCTGTACAGAGCAAAGTAGTGTGGGTTTCATTGCAACCAGTTAATTCTTTGTTCTTGATAAACGACTTCTTCTGCATCTGCTGTAAACAAATTACGGGTTTATCTGATGCATTTCCACAACATGAAAACTTCCTCTACAGTGACTGATGCTTATGCTTGGTTTGAAAACTGCAGCGAACAAATCAAGTGAGTCTAATCTGAAAACAAAATATCAAGTATAGGCTCGTCATGCAATCTTTTGAACAGTTATGGTATTTCCGAAGGTCAGAGATCTTCAAAGAGTTTGGAAAGTATATCGATAAAAAAATCATTTTGAAATCAACTGTCTCTAAAGTGGAGTTGAAGCCAACAATTTAGCACTGTTTTGTATTTCGCGAAGAAATGGTACATAATGCAAATCATGCCTGCCATGCTGCCTCAATAAGCGTCTTATAAAAAACTGCTGATTGATTTTGAAAAATGTGCATTTCAAACCTTAGAGATGTATCACATATATTTCATAATACTCGCCTAACTGGTTTGTGTTTCATGGCATTTGCTGGCACAGATTCTTAGTACCAGCGGTTTCATTTGATGATCACTCGTTCATGTTTCTCGTGAACTTGTGTGATTTGTGCCTGTAAATGAGATAAGCCTTCAACTTGGAATTTGGTTTTGAATTTCCTTCAAGATTTTAGTTGGATGTGTTCATACATTTCTTGTGAAAAAGTGTGAATAGAAGACATAACAGGTTTGTGTATTGCAACATTTCGTACGTACACGTTCCCATATGAGCAACCTCAAGCACAGAATGAATATGCTGAAATTCATCATTCCAAATTTCGCTGAATATGTCTCTCACCAGCTCAGTGATATTTTTATTAAAAGCGTTATGTTTCGTGTCGTTTCTCAATGGCTTTGCCCTTTTGAAGTCGTTGGCATTTGTTTGTGAACTATGACGACCTGATTCTCCATTTGCACATATTTTTCAGCTTTACGACTCCAGAGTGAAAACTACAGATAATTCTCTATTGGTGAATTATTTGCGTGGAAACCTTGTTGGAGAATATGGAAAACCACTAGAGGTTGTTTCTAGAAGCAACGTTT
>Ga0210059_1002295_pt1 | contig 29849 bp, 20 predicted proteins | sample Ectturendosymbi2_FD_188042 | JGI IMG/M metagenome (GOLD analysis project Ga0210059, IMG submission 188042) | Ecteinascidia turbinata endosymbiont from Florida, USA - Sample 2 (SPAdes) (version 2) | ecosystem: Host-associated > Tunicates > Ascidians > Unclassified | place: Key West, Florida...
GCATTTATATCGCGGAGACGCAGACCGGTCTGCAAGCGTTGAGCCTACTTGGCGCTTGCAACACACGAAATGAATTTTTTGCATCATCACTGGAAACGTGTGCACTGTGTAAACATTTCCAGTGATTACGCAAAAAATTAATTTAAAATCTTGCATACCTCAAATCTTACTAACATCACAACCCTGTCGTCGGTCTAATATAGCATTTATTACAAATACTTTGCAAATGTGTTGCCGAATAAAATGGAATAGTAGTATTTTCCTTCAGAGGAAACTTTTTCACCGTAAAAAGGCCAAACGAATTTTTTAAGGCCAACCAACTTGAGTTGAGGCCACAAAAGGCCAAAAGGCCAACTAAAATGTTTTAGGCCAACCAACTTCAAACAAAGGCGGATTTCTGAAATTTGGTCTAAAAACGATCAACCTGGCAACCCTGGTTCCAGTGTTAGTTTGAGGGCGTGTGCAGACAACAACGCATTCGTTCTTCACCTGACCATAGCCAGGGTTGAACTCTATTTCGTAACCTGCGATGTTCGTGTCTTACTCTGGACGTATTGTTGTACCACATGGTACGAGATAGTGAACAGGTGTCTGTTATCCTGTGATCCTACCAACAACGCCGTCAGTAAATGTTCTGTGTCTGTTATTACCAATCTGTGTTGTGCAGGTAGTGTGTGCTTGTGCTGCATGGACTTCGTGTCTGGTTCAAAGAATAAATATCAAAATAAATGTCAGTGAATATTTATTTCAAAAATCATTACATGCTTATTGATAAATGCATTTTTGTTATTCCTTCAGTCTTTTTGTCATCAGAAGTTTTAGGGACATGGGCGTCGAAAAGAGGGTCAACGCCTCCCCAGATTTTGAAATTGGACATTTTCTCATCATATTTTTGCAAAAAAGGTTGTTTTCTTAATTTCGAGTGGTGGAAATGTAATTTTGCCACTTTTTGTCCCCTGCAAAAATATTTTTGACCCACCCCTGGAAAATCCACTACTGGCCCTTCCCTGAAAAAAAATCCAAGTCTAGCACCCATGTTTAGGGGTATATGGCCAGAGAAAGTTTGGGAACCCCTGATTTAAACAAAATGACTATGAAAACGTATCGGTGAACCACCTGAAATTCGAATAGGCTGTTGCAGGGGCGAGCCAGTTTAATAGCGTCACTCGGGCTCATCATACGATTTATTTTGACTGATTAAAACCGTTCAACGCTTGCGTCACTGAAATTTGCTTTCATTCTGACTGGCATTATTGTTGCTCTGTGACCTTAGTTACGTAACAATACATGAGAAGTTCATCTTATAACTTCTCCACTGTTGAGTAACATACGTCACAGAACAATGATAACGCCAGTAATTCCTCTGCCAAGGCTGTGGAGCCGGTACTTAAATTTCAGGCTCCGGGCATCTAAATTTTTTGGCTCCGGCTCCAATATCTAGAAGCTTTTGGCTCTGGTTCTGGCTCCAGAACAATTTGGTCCAAAAAATCAGAAAAAAACATTGTACTATTTGTATAACTCGTTTGTCCCACAAACTATCTCTGTGGATCCGGAACCCAAATTTCAGGCTTCGGTTCCACCATCTAAACGTTTTTGGCTTCGACTCCAGCCATCCAAAATTGCTTCAGCTCCGGCTCCACAGCCCTCTTGCGTAATAGGCTCATTCATATTACACTAGCCCTAGTTGTTGGACAATTTATCGTTCGTTTGAAATTATTCTCGAAAGGGAACTGTCCATTGGACTGGGATTCAAATCCAGTGTTCTATAAAAATCCATTGCTCCAAAAAGCATTCAGTCCGATATGAATTATGTTTCAAAAAATATTTAATTGCATAGAACAGCTCGGGCTGTAGTGGTTGAGCCCAAGTAAAGGGCGAACGAAGTCGAGAGAACGCCTACTACGAATGATATTGTCTTATTCAGGTTACCTGCAAAATGAACGCGAAAGTTTAGATACCGGAATGCAAAGATAAGACAAAGCATATGTGGCAACTAGCACGTTTTCTGTAAGGACACCAGTTGTGTTGCCAATGCAGAAATAAATATAGCTGTTTAGTGTTGCCAATGCAAAAACAAAAACACAACTGAAATTGATCTGTCAAACATTTCATATTATGTATAAGATTCAGCAAAATTTCACTATTTGGAATGGTGTTAAAACGCTTGAAATTACACCAATGTTTTAAGGCTGTGGCACTAACGTTTTCCTATACGCAAGCATGGGTGTCGGAGGGTGGGCAGGAAATTCTGCAAAAAAGGATGTTTTCTTAGTTTTGGGTGGTAAAAAACAAATTTCACCACTTTTGGCCCCCCTAGAAAAACTTTTGAAAAAATCCACTAGTGCCCCCCTGGATAAAACCCTCCAACGCTCATGTACATAAGCATGTAAAATTACACCATTTTTGTAAAAACATGCGTTGTATTACACCATCTGGCAACACTGTTCAACAACACCAATGCAGAGCATAGGCGTACGCCAAAATTCTGCAAAATTTCTTTTATTAAATGATTTACTTTAACAATCCACCCAATCCTAATTGTGTTACTTAAAATTATTTAGGCAAAATTCGAAATTTAAAAGTGGAGGGGCCTAGGCCCATGCGGCCCTGTGGCGGTCGGTAGATGGCGCCACATGTAAATGAATGGTCACCGCTAGATGGTGCTCATGGGTAACAAGACACTGTGATAGTCACCACAAGCGAATTATCGTAGTTCACTTATCCCTATATAAAGATAGTGCAACCTAGTAGTAGTAGAGTGAAGTCAGTGATGGATCTCTATTGCTGCTGGTTGCTTTCCTGTTAATTAATGCCCCGAATTGCCATCTTTCTCTTGTGCTTGCCTCAGTAGTTCAAGGCGATGCAGTCAACTGCAACACCCCCCCGGTTCCGCCACCTATGCTCCAGACCACACCAAAAAAGTTATATCAAACTCGACCGAAGTCCTTTGCCCCCTGTAGACGTCTCCTCTACGCACGACTCTCTCCGCAATGAACGTTTTCAACAGCTGCTATCTTCTAAACTGGACAACACAATCTTACCCGCTGATCTAAACGTCGCCTGCCGTAGAACTTGTGATGCTATTATGTCCAGTGCACTAGAGGCCTATGGTCACCGATTGAAGGCGCAGCACGACTGGTTTCGCGATAACGCCGACCTTGTTCTACCCGCCCTTGCAGCCAAATGATCAGCCAGGTTGAAGGTAACAGCGAGAAACAGCCGCTCACAGGGAGTTACATGCTGCAAAACGCACCGTTCAACATCTCACTCGTTTTGCAGTCTCGCGCTACTGGGAAAATCTTAGCACACGCATACAACAATGCGCAGACTGCGGTGACCTCCACGGACTTTACTGTGGAATACGGGAAGCCATCGGCCCATTTCCGCAGAAAGTGTCCCCTTTACTCGCAGCTGACGGAGCACTCCTGGTTGACATTTCTGATCAACCGGAACGCTGGGTCACAGGCGTACGGGAAGGCATTTTACTGGGGGGGAGGAAAAATTTGCCCTGGGTAATCACTTTGTTAGGTTTGTTGATAGAAGCATTTAGCTTATATGAAATTGTAGCGTAAAAATTTGATGTTATCTGATGTCGAAAAAGGCAACAATCTGATGTTAAAGAGACTGATCCCAGTGGCAACATTCATTGATGATAAACAGCAGTCAGCAACAACTAGCTTTAGCACGCAAATAGTAACGTTTTCGTGACATTTGTGCAATAGACGTAATGCACGAGTAGAGAGTCATACCCATGTCAAAACAACGATTATTAGGAAAAAGTTACCGGTGAAATCAAATAAATTTGCATTGAACAAAACCAAAAATACTTATAGGCTATTCAGTAGCCATTACTAAAACTGGCAGACAGTCAAACTTGTAGAGAAATCAGCGCTATTTGGGGCACCTGATGCTTAGCGCAACATAGGAATATAATGGGAGATTTGCATTCTTGTATCGCTTGTGAATCACGCAAATTTTTCAAACGAGTATTCTATTTGAAACAAGCAAGTTTCATCACGGGAGGCCCCCTTGCAATGGTGGGACTGGGGCAATTGCCTCCGTTTCCCCCTCTCTCAATCCGGCCCTGTCCTCTGGGCTGTAAGTCAGCCAGAAAAAAAACGGAGCGTCAAGGTCGATAACCTGTGCGTGGTTTAGCCACAACAACTCCAACTGCTGTACGCTGCAGCGGCATAGCCCTGGTGCCTTAGAAAGGTAACCATGACGTGTGCGTTAAAGATATTCGAAGTGATAGCTTCGGGTCTGCGGGATGAGCAGAATATATAGAATCTCTGTTAAAGTCACGTGACGTCATAAATGCGAGGTTGCAAGAACTGCTTTCACTTGTTAGACGGCCTATGCTAATAGTTGATGACTAGGTAGTCGAGTTGAAACTGCGCGGTGCCGGCGACAAGGGCTGGATCGAGGTGCTGGGGAAAAGATATGAACCCTCTCAGCAAGTAACGACTTTTGAAAAACGTGTACGCGAGTATCTGAACGTCAATGAAGCGAGTAAAACGGTTCCTTCGAATGATCGAACCAGAGTATTCCCCCTGCTGGGGAAACACAATTAGTTACGTGTGCGCAAAACAATGGCTGCAAAAGTCTTCACCAGAAGAAAATTATTGCTTCCGATAATGAGATCAACTGTCGGGAAAGACAATTGTCAAACGTGTATGCTGTTCGCGCTGCGAGCGCACGTCCGCCTGAACTCCGAAGTGACAAACAGCCCAAAAGTTTAGCAATGGCGGTCGCACCGCCGAACAGCACCGTATTTAGATGGTGGGGGGCCTGGGGCCCAGGCGTGGTAGGAGGCCCCATGTGCGATACAAAATCTCTAGGTAGGGGATGATCGATGAAGTCACTAGTATTTCCACGGATAATTAATATTTATGACGTAATCTTGTTACGTCACATTTGTTAATTCAAGCGTAACAAAAATTTATGATGCAACATGATATTTGACAGTGATTAGCGTTTTGTGAAACTGTTGCAAAACTGGTCACTAGAAGCATCGCAGCATCTTGCTTTTTTGAAATTTTGCTTGAAAAAAGTTCTGAAAATTTATGAAAAAAGCTTCTCGGCAATCCAACGATTTCATCATCTGTAAACGTCATTCGTCCGCCAGTAATAAATTTTATGACAGAAACCAAATGTTACAGACAAAAGTAATTTTCAGTATTGTTCGGATTATTTGACCTGAATGGCTAGCCCTGTATCAATTCTTCATAGTGATTAATTACATCTGCGACTAAATGTAATCGTGGCATCTTTATGTTACATCGATTGCTCGTGGCTCCTTAGCGTGCTTCCAGTCGAAGATTCCTTTCTAATAAGGAAACGCGCACATTTAGTCGTATCCGCGCACATCAGTCTATAAGTGGTACAATAAATACAAGTTTATGAAGGAGAAAACAAAGCCAGCTTCTGTCAACTACATCGCCATTGTAATTTTGCCAACGAATAAGACTTGTGGTACGTTTCCGTGACAAGTTTCTGTCTTTTCTGTGTTGTGGAACATCATGTTTAAAAAATGACTTTCATCACAATGTCAAAAAGAACCTGTTTCAAATTTCAACCAATATTCCCGCTTTTCTTCAGTATATTGGTTGGACAGAGGACCCAGAGACGGATGTCGTTGCCTCCAGTGATAGTGTTAGCCATCTCATTCATCGTGTTTTTCGATGATACATCTTGACGTTCTTCTGCTACTGCATTGCTGGTTAAACTAGGTCTATTTTCATCGTTACGTAGATCTAAGTTTGTCACAACATGTTCTTCGTTTTTCTGTCCTCAACAAATGATGCTGTGGACTTCTCAATATTCTGAACTTGCTCATTAAACGCAACCAGAAATGACTGCAAATGTCTCAAACAGAGTTCGCTCAGAGAATTTCCAAAAAAATGTTTAAGAACAACAATTGGCTTGTGCGTGGACATGATGCATGAATGCGAAGCTGGGTACATTTGAAGTGCCCTTGGTAAACTAGGATAAAGTGATAGCCACCTGGTTACGCTGTGAGCAATAATTTTTGGTATTCACTATCCACAAAGTCACAATAGTCTCTTCACTCTCTTTTGCGAACTTTGTAAACGCAAGCACACGTAATGCACTAGCTTCGAAGTTATTTAGTACTTTTCTGAAAATGTCATACTTATTGACGAATTTTTTTCATTTTTGAGCATTACTGATAAGCTATAATTACTACAGCACTACACTAAGCTATGTACAATACACTGATCATCGTATCACGGTTTATCAGCAAACCTGTTGCAGAACCTATAATGAAGTCAGAAGTCCGCGCTTTAATACCTAAGTCATTGACATATTGAAAAAAGATTTACCACTGTTATGTAACCAACCAGCGCCGTATCAGCCCAACTCTAGGCCCCCCCAAAAAATGCTTGCCAGGAATCCCAAATGGTGGTTTATAAAAACGTTATGTTATGCTACATCTTGAAACCGAATGGACTTCAAAACAAAATATACTTATTGCAGACACAAGTTTGGCAGAATCAGGCCCCTTAGCCAGGTTTTAAGGTTTGCGGGGGAAATAGATCTTTATGGGGGAAAGATTTTAATTTTTGTTATATGTTTGAAACAAATTTTCTGAGCACAACAAAATTTGGAGGGCACAAAAAAGATTTGGGGGTAACTGCCCCCAAATTCCCCACCGTGTCTGCGGACATGGATAGAACCGTCGCCAAAAAGTCTTCCATTGGGGGCCTTCATGTTTGTGCAGGGGAGCTAGATATTCTGAAAATTCATTTTTACTTCACAACATGAACAGCATTTGCAGATTGTGCAAATTAGATTGCGCAAATTAATTAGAAATAGTTTCCCGCAAATACGCATAATAGGCTCATAGTTTCCAACTAAAAATTTTTGAACCAGCTTAACAAAAGGAATTGGGTCGTAAATCATTAGCATTTAATTGACGGCTATTATTTAAAGATGTCGTAATGAAATGCAAATCTAAAAAAAAATGCGGGAAAGCAGAATCAATCCTATCGATCAGTTATCAAAACATTATTACCGAAGGAGCAAACATGAGGCCAGTCAAAGCATGTGCGCCGCGATGAACGTTTTCTTTCATTAGCGCAAATTGATGAACTTTACCATGAACTTAAGCAAATCTGCTTATAAAGCGTGCGCATTGGGCTTTTTACTGGCCGAAATACGTATGCATAAACCTTGCTGGTGTCTGGACTGTTAATCTCCTGGTGCATGACGCATGTTTAGATTAATAATATTTTGTATCTCAAATCATCTATAGATCTTAACAAATATAGACTAAGACCTGCGTGGACGCAACGGTTAACATTCATAACCCACTATCTGCACTACTCTGTTTTGGGACACCCCCCAGAATAGACTCTTCTAACTAGACAATTAAGTCCATCTGGCTGTCTGAACAGCAGGCTGCGCAAATGTGTAACTTTGGTCGTAAGCACCAAACGTATCTTGCTGCTATGAAGTACAAAATAAGAGATTACCTGAGCTAGACATAGTAGCCTACATTTTTTTACAACAATCACTACACAAAATACGTTGATCAAGTGGCAATCTGACTTCTGGACGTATACAACTAGGCATGCAGGATAAATGAACGCGAGGCCCGTCAGTGCAAAGTCGTGACCGCTAGGCCTCCGACACGCTTAGCGCAAGTGCGCAGTTCGCTCCTTTCCCAGCAGAGGCACTGAGGCAGGTTGCGAAACTTGCTAGCGGATTGTTGTACTCTTCGTTTTTATTCATTGCGTAGCAATAACTCGGCAATAAATTTTCAAATGGTTACTTCAAGTTATGGGAGTAGTAGGCGTTTTGCCGCATGTAACCAGGGATCCCACTGAGGGTTTTGTCCACCCAGATCTGCTTTTTAGTCGACCTGTGTGTCTAGGTTATTATGAAAAATCGCATGATATTTGTGTTTTTTGAAGTGATAAACTCATCAGCAACTTCAATGTGTTCAACAATAAAAAGATAACTTTATGTGTTTACATGGGCACATCAGGTGAGAAAGTACGCATATTGGATGAAGCAGAAGGTGTTCAATCGGTTTCATATTCTCATATAAGATCTTTGTCAGGGTTATATGCGGTGGTGTGTTTAAGGGAAGGCAAGCGAGGCACTTGCGTCGGGCCCCCCTTTGCAGCTGTAATGTGTAAAGTAGGCTACCTTGCTTTCAAAGGGGCCCAACAGCAACTGCAGTGTATAATTGAGTTACTTTGCTTTCAAAGGGGCCCCCAACAGCGGTTGCAATGTGCAAATACCTTGCTTTCAAAGGAGCCCAAAGTAACTGTATTGTACTTTACTTTCAAAGGGCCCCCTAACTTCACTAATTTCTAGTGCTTCATATCAATTTGAGGGATCGAAGCTTTCTCTGGGGTGTTAAGTGGTTACAGGACTGGAATTTTGGGCCCCTGTGACAGCGTGCCCCCTCAATTGGGGGGTATGGAGTGCGATAGATACGGCTCTGTATGTAACGATTAATGTGTAAGCATTTCCGCCTTTCCAGCCGAGAATTAATTCAATCAAAACATAGATTAATTAGACAACTTGCAGGCCCTCCCATAAACTAAGCTATAGGCCACCAGCTCGTATCTTTTTGCAGTTGAGTAGGGACAACGTACTGCATGTAAATACAATACACCATGGCCAGTGGCGTAACTGAAGGAGGGCAGAGGGGCGAATCGACCCCTGGCAAGCTAAATGTAAAAACCGGTCTCCCACTTAACTTATATTTCGGTTTTAGCATTCTTTTGGTTTTCAATATGTTGTTGTTTTCGTGTGTTTTTCGGATTAGTTTCCGGTGATTTAGGATTTTAGTTTAGCCATCCACATCCGGATTCACCAACATTTCTCAAGTTTTTTCTGTGTGTTGGTTAGTGAACCCTGTACAATAGCCAGTGGGCCCCTTTTATCTAAGTTTACCACCATGGTTCAAAATTTTAGTTACGCCACTGATTATAGCTATGTAAAATAAGAAATGTAAAAAGGAGGATGTTGTGACTTTTTTAATGTCCTCGGAGATTATATCATTTCTCATGAAAAAAATGGACATGTACTCCAAAGAGAGGACGTATGGTTGCCCTACTTAACAATGCTATTCATATGTGACCTGTGCAAATCTAAGTAAGGCAGACGCAAAATCTACCAGTAGCGAGTAGAGACGTAAGCTAATGCGCTCTACGTGGCTTGCCCTTGCATTCACTGAAACTAATGCTGGTGGAGTAGGTTTGTGCATCCTTAATGGAGTATGTTATTTACCAAGAAACGACCTAACCATCAAACTACCAGGTCGCGAAAATTTATGGGTAGAATTAACCAGCCAAAATGACCCTAAGGGTATCATAATAGGTGTTATCTACAGACATAGTTTTTGCAGTATTAGTGATTTTCAATATGAGCTATCAGCTAGATTACTTGACTTGAGCAATACCACATACTACATATGTGGAGACATTAACATTAACTTGCTGAACCTAGAAGCAAGCCCTCAAATCAATGAGTATACAAACCTTCTGTGGAGCGCAGGAGCAAAACCAGTGGCGATTCTTAGGGGCGGCTTGGGTGGGCCCGAGTGACGCTGTTGACCTGGGTCGCCCCTGTAACAGCCTATTTGAATTTCAGGTGGTTCACCGACACGTTTTCATAGTGGTTTAATTTTGTCTAAAATAGTGCAATTTTAGACAAAATAATGACGTAATGTTTCAATGCTTGTGACGTCACAGTTGCCCATTCAAACCAAAAAAATTTTTATAGTTTTTGACGTGCACTTGTGCCCCCCACTTTGAAAAAGGTTCCGCCACCCATATGTAGCACCGGCGGGTTGTTTAAATCTTTCCCGGCTGCATGCTAAAACTAAGACCAAGCGTGTACTGATTCGTGAATTGCTGTAAGCCGATGACACTGCTCTAGTTGCTCACTCCGAGATGCACTTGCAAAACCTGTGCGAACATTTCGCTAAGACTTGCAATGACTTCAGTATGACTATCAACTTGAAGAAAACAGTCGTAATGTCGCTCGGAACATCCATTCCATCACGCATTCTCATCAACGGTTCACAGCTCAATGCTGTTGACAAGTTCTCTTATCTGGGATCTCTTGTCAACTCTTCGAGCAATCTGGACGACGAAATCAACCAACGAATCGGAAAGGCTTCGACTAACTTCGGGCTACTTAGTTCTCGGCTTCGGAAAAATCACCCCTCGCAATTAAACTGAAGATCAGGGTCTACACTGTTTGCATCCTGAGTGTTCTGTTATACAGCCGCGGGACGTGGTGCACATACCACCCCCTAGAAAACCGGCTCAATGCATTTCATTTCAGATGCCTTCGCTCCATTCCTGGTGTCTCATGGAGGGATCATGTCCCTAACTTTCACCATCCTGCATCTCACCGGTTCATATGACCTCACCACAATCATGAGGCAGCGACGTCTGCGCTGGCTAGGCCACGTCCGTCGTCCATCTTATGGAAGATGGTCGCCTGCCCAAGGATATCCTCTACGGCGAGTTCTATCACGCGCCTCGTTCCCCTGGCAGACCCAAACTGTGCTATAAAGCAGGGGAGGATCCAGGGGGGGCGATCGCCCTCCCTAAAACATACAAAAGTAACTTTATCTACCATAATTTCATACAATTAGGAAAACAAAATTCGCGACTAAAGGCCATTTTGTCGTCCATTATTTTGTCGCAGCAGTGTTGTGGAGCAAATTACATTTTTCGTACAGTCTAAAGGCCGTCGTGAGACATGGCTACGAAATATTACTCAAATCGCCCTCCTTAACCTTACTGACTGGATCGCCCCTGCTATAAAGACGTCGTCAAGCGTGACATGGCGATCTTCCACATCTCTCCGCAGTCATGGGAAACACTTGCTGCCGATCGCAACAGGTGGCGTGCCTCTCTGAGTTACAGTTATCCATTGTCAGCCACAAGCTACACAGAAAAAATGGAGAAGTGCCGAGCTTATCGTCATCAATAACGGGATGGGCCATGATGATGATGATGATGATGATGATAATGGGGAGGCTAAGGATCGATGAACCCAACTTTTGAATGATATGTGCCATGTGGCCTAGCATTAATTAAATTAAACGATTCTGACAGGGAACTAAAAATTTAAGAGGGAACGAAAAATTTTTAAAACGTCTGCTGAGATGAGAATTCACCATTGAAACCATTGAAAAAAACACATGATTCGCTGCATGATGACTTTGTAATGTGCAACCAACCCACACTTCCTGTCCGTGCAAGAGCCATAACCTTATATGTTGGCATAGTCATGGACAAAAACGAAATTACATTTTGAGACAGGTTAAAATCTTTTTGCATCTTTTTGTTATTCACATGACACTTAATGACGTTGTTTCCGCACCAATAACCCGGCATTATGGCAATATGTAATCAATAATAACGCAACATTGCAAAATTGACTTCTAGATCAGCTCAACAAACACAGCGTAATTTACAGCAGTTTTTATATAAAGCATAAAGTGGCGTAAGTACAGACGAAAAACATCAGACTCACGAAAAACTAAATTTTGTTCACAAGTCAAAAGAAAAACCCCGCTCAGGTATCAAATTCATTAATGTAATGGAATCAAAATCCATTACATCCTGTGGCAGAGTAGGGTATAATTTTCAAAATTCCTCTCACCGTCGCTGGCAGAATTATTGCCAGTTTTTAACAAAGGAGTCCACTAACAAAATTTGGTTTGATCATTTCTTCTATATTACCAAACAATGTTAAAAACCAACATTTGATCGCAATAACAGCAGCTAATATTTATTATGTTTCACGTGTCACCTTGTGAGAGACCAAGAAACATTTGGTGTTGATAAGGTGTTATTGATAATGGGAGGAGTGCTGCAGGCAATGGTTACTAGCAGGTGGAAGTCCACCCTAAACTTGCTCAATTCAAAAACATGTTTTGCTCGTATTCAAACTCAACGGCTAGTGCTGGCAAATTTTCGGAAGATCTTCAATTTTCGCGGTGATAGTCATTTCTTTATCCAAAAAACAGTGCATGCGTTTAGCGATCCAGTAACAGAGAACTATCCCGACTTCCCAAAGGTTTTTTAAGTTCAGCCCCTTCACCAAACTCCTGGCCGTGGCCCTGAATCACAACAGCAGGCTGAAAATTTATTCCGGGATTTGTCGTGTGGCCTGTAGGGACTAAGGAATAATACATTAGCCAACATCAGATTCCAAGAAAGAATTGAATTTGAGGTTACTAAGCCTCAAAGTTTTGTTCTAAAATACTAAGTTTTGTCAAGATGAAATTATGTTGAACTCAGTGTCTTGTTTGCCAGGTATTATAAATGAGAACCTGTGACCTGCGCGTTTTAAGCCATGGTAAGAATGCTGGTGATTTGGTACCAACACGTAAAAATTACTTTAGCCAGATACAGAACCTTTTAACGCCCGCGCCGGCCACTGTGATGACTAGTACATTTTTGGCCATAAATCGCCAGCAGCTAGAGAGCTGTTCAAACCCTCTATGGATTCGGGAAGTCTTTTAGTTTCGTTTGAAAAAATAATTTAAGTTTTGGGTTTAAGGTTCTCTGTGGGTGACGTCATAAGTGGGAGTGTTTTTGCATTTTTTGGCTGAGATTATACCTGGCCCTGGGCGCCAACCCAACGAGCCATTTTTTGGGTACATACCCTAAGCACTGACCTAACTCTGTGCCCCTTTGCTTTCTCTGACTTACACAGTCTATTAATTACTTGTGAACTTGTCTGACCATCTAGGCCTGTACAATGTAAGCTGCAGTAATACAAAAATACAACATGCATTCTAATACAGAATTATAAATTGGGCCGGGCTTTTCGGGTCGGGCTGAGTTTCGGGCCGGGTTTGGGTGTTTTTCAAATGGCTCGGGCCAATTTAGGGCCTGCATAGAAATATTTTTACGCAATGACGAACACTTTAGCCACCACTTTGCTGTTGAAGCAATCGAATTGAATAAATCTTCAATAAAAATGATTAATTGTGAATTAGTTAGTCATGTTTTCTTTGCTACGTCACCAATACGCCGCATTTGCGCATATCTTGACGCACTCGGTAAATTTGGCTTTCGGGCCTAAATCTGACTTCAAAAACAAATGTCGGGCTCAGGCCAGGTTCGGACTTCAAAATTTTTTCTACGTTTCATTTATGCAAAACCACTGACTATACATCGTTTAAATTATTTCGTATCGCAATGTTTGCTTTATTGTTAATATACAAAGCCTTTCTTGAAAAAAAACTTATCAGGTCTTTCTTGAAGAATAACTGATTTATTTGTTCTTCACACGCTTTAGTTGTGTGAAAAAACTCCCTATTTTGTAGTTAGTGAACATTACTGTTAAAAATATTCTAAAAACTATTTCAATATTTGGAAAGTTTGTCTTCCCTAATTGTGTCATAAGCAGAGATGGCACGGTCCAAAACTTTCAGGCCCGGACTGCCCATAGCCTGCAATATCCAGCCCATAACCGCCTGTGGACCGAGGACATTTATTCTTTTTCAAACCAGCCTGCCCATGGCCTGCTAAACAATTGGCAGACTCCTCTATTTTTCCCTCCTGAGGCAAAATATCTTCCATGGCTATTTTGCCTTCCGAGGCAAAATATCTGTTGAGACTATTTTGCCTTTTGTGGAACATGACTGGTTGAAGTGGTCATGTGATGTGAAGTGGTCATGTGATGTGAACGTACTTTTCAGTGAAAAATCTTTTCAATTCTGCGAACCTGAGACGTGCATATAGGTTTGCGGGAGAAGTTCAAATCACAGATCATTAGTCAAGCGCAGTATATTCATGTCGCAAGCTTTGGTTGCGGTTTGCGCAGGGTTCGAATTGAGCGTTCGCATAACTATCTTGAAGTACACACAGTACCGTCGCCAGCGGGGGGTCCAGTTGTGCCCGGCCCCCCATTTAAAATCTGTGCCCCCCCATTTCATGTTTGGTGCCCAGTTGCTGCATACATCCATTATTGTGTTGAAAGAATGTGCCCCCCGTATGACTTTTGGCCCACCCTGTTGCGAAATCCTTGCGACGGGCCTGAGTACACACAGTAAATTCATTATATATGTTGACCTTGCCTCACCATATTATGAAAGAAACTATCCGAATCCATCGGAAGAAATTTGCAATAAACGAAATGAAGAAATGGTCATATGTCATTCGACCGAAGCAGCTAATCGATCAATTCTTCTAACAGTTGAAAGTGGATCCATGTACTGCAGCCTGTACACTCACTAACTTTTATCAAAATTTGCATTTTCACAGACGCCTTGTGTCACAACGAAATAAACGAAATAAGATGAAATGATCAACAACAAATTGAAGTAGGCTACACTCGCTACAGCATAGAGAGTATTTAATGCTCTGAACTGACAAGTTCGAATCGAGAAAATCTTTCAACGCACAGTCTTTGACTTTTACTTCTAATACTGGACTAACTGACAAGTGGGGCACCTGAAAGCAAGGATTATTGTGTTTGCATGGCTCATTTCATTGCTGCTCAATTGTGACATTGCTTCGATTGTAGCTTTTTTCTTGCTCAGTCAGTCATCCTCCAAATTGCAGCTTTATTTTGGCTCTCAACGGCCCTGCTTGTGATGAAATACAGAACTCTAAAGTCGCAACATAGAATTGTAGTGGGCAGTGATGTAGGAGGTGGGGGTTCATGGGGTGCAAGCACACTTCCAAAAGTTTTGATTTGTTGAAAATCTGGGGAAAATCCTTGAAAATCTGGGCAAAATTTCCGAAAATCCAGGCAAAATACCTGAAAATCTGGGCGAAAATGACTCTCAACGTTCTTTGACTTCAAAAAATGACACCCAACGTTTGCAGAAAAACACATGAAGACCTTTTCTTTGAGAGGTCACATCAAAAGAGGTCTGTATGAAAGCCTATTGTGGGAGAAAATTTGAAAGAAAAAGTCGCACAAACTTTTCGAGAAAGTTTGGGAAAACTCGGGCAAAAATCCTTCCCACCCCCAAAAATTTGCCTGCTCCTACACCTGTGGTAGTGGGCAGCATTGGCATAACTGACAGGGGGGCAAGGGGGCGAGACGCCCTCCCTGGCAATCTATTTTTGCATTTTTCGGGGTGTCTTCGTTTTTTTTATCTATGGACATCCACGACATCCTGAGATTCACTATCATTTCTTAACCTTTTTTTGAGTTTTGGCTAGTGGGCCTCCCTATGGCGGCTAGTGGGCCCCATTCAGCTAAGCTTTCCCCCCTGGCTCAAACCTCCAGTTACGCCACTAGTGGGCAGTGCACACTGTATTCGAGATTTTAATAATTACTGAGTGCCATGCTCATGTAGGCTAAACACAATAAATTAAGCCACAATCGTTACACTCAGCAAAAAATAACCATGACCGAAAAGAATCAATAATTTAACCCGCCATATATGTACAGTAAACTGACAAGACATATTATTGTTCGTATCCATATACTTAAATGTCGTTATCGTGTCAGCAGGCTTCATACCATTTTCTTGAGTCTTTTTGGGGATAATTCAATAACCATGATACATTTTTGTTGCAGCTTAATTGGGCTAAACGAGTGGAACTCAGCGTCAGTGTGGCAGAGACATGAAATGATAAGTTTAATATGTATAAACGCAGTTGTTTACTAAACAATCTGTTGTCGCGTCTTTAAATTTTTTGAACAATTATAAAGGGCCCTGGCAACTCACTGCTTAGCTCAATCAAAGCTTTGTCAGAGTATTATAAAAGTCCATTGATCCAAAAAATTTAAGATCGAGTCTTCAAATTAAATTGTGAGTCTCATCTTTAAAAAGTATGATTCTACTCAAAACAGTAAAAAGTTCAAAATAATTCAAGTTAATTCGAATATTCAAGTTACACAGTTAATGCAAGTTTCCGTCGCAGACACGTTTGTGTCTCATTTCAAATGCAGATGCAAGGCATCTGTGAGTCATATGAAACAATAAACCATTACCAAGTCTTCAAATGCAAAAATCCTTAGAATACCGCGCGGTGGCGGTATACTTGCTTTTGTTGTTATAGCAACGCTCTCCTGGTTTAACAGCCAACCTTTCGCTTTTTTTGGTTGATCGGTGTATTATACAGTATTGTTTGTATTGCCTAGTCGCTTTTTCCTTCTTGCTTAGATAATATAGTTTGTAGTACGTTTAAATTTCTTTCTTTTGTTTATAATACATTACAATTGCATTGCGTGATTAGAGTTCTCATTTACAAATGAGCTGCGTAGCCAGGCTAAAGCACTAGCCACCACTACTATACTGCAACCTAGTCCACTTTGAGTTACTACGTTGTTTTGTATAACGCATAGAAAAAATAATTTTTTTGTGATTCTGAAGTATCTGTTTCACTTCTGTAGTTACTGCTGAATGCAACAAAATCATGGCTCACTGACTACTCACTGATTCTCATTCCAAGAAAATATAAATCAAATTTGACAGTTTGGAATTAGAGGCTGAGGACTTGACTTTTGTAATAAAAATTTGTTGCTTTTCAAAAATCAATGTAAATAATTGCAATTAAGTTTGTCAAGCAAAAATATATTTTAAAAAGATTTTTGTACTTGGGTTGGAGATAAAACGTAGACATACACTTTTTTACAAGGGCAGTGTCTATTTTGCCACCAAGATGCCAGCAGTAGCAGGCTTGTTGGCAGAAACGAAGCAAACACAAAAGATAAACCCTAAAGCTAACCCTAACCCCTAAGCTTAACTTATAATGCTAACCCTAACCCTAATGCTAACCCCTAAGCCTAATGCTAACCCTTATCGCTAACCCTTACCGAACGATAACCGTAGCACAGACGCTAACCGAAACCTAAACGTAGCACCTAAGGGAAAAGTTTGGAAAGTTATGAAAAAAGTAAAAAAATGAAAAGGGAAGACGCCAAGGTGAGAGTCGAATTGAAAAGCAACGGCATATCAGACTTGAAGCATAACCACTGCACTACGAGTAGCACGCTGATTGAATGACACACTGACCTTTTTATTCGAATTGCATCATGCTACGAGACCAAATGTTCGACTGGCGGCACAATAGCTCCAGCTGATCTGTTGCCGCCAGAATATTGGTGGTAAAATAAACACTACCTTTTACAAAAGGTTCAAAAACTTTAGGAAGTGACTAGTAGGTAAATTATTGTCACACAATTCAGAGGTCATATGATTAGGATTTTAGTGTTATGGCTTTAGAGTTCGGTTTAAGGCTAGAGTTCTGGCTATAAGTCTTTTCATATATTGTTCTACTGTATGCAAATTTATATCTGGCGATTCAATATTCCTGGATCATTTCAACTATGCTAGTGTTGTTCCTAATTTTCACATTTTTGCTGAATTGAATTTGTTGGTTTTTAAATAAAAAGGTTAAATTTCTACATTAACCAAGCTTAAGGGCACTGAAGCCCTAATTGCAAGTAATGCTTAGCCACGCCTAGCCATGTGACCAGCTCAGCTTATGTAGCCATGATAATTGATTATCTAGCTACTGCCAGAACTTCAATATAGCCTGCAAATACAGTGATTGATGTATATGCTAACATTGGAAAATATAAACAAGATAATGTAGGTTAACATATTGTAATAGATTTGAAAAAAGCATGGTCTGCTTCTAATCCATGATTTTTTTCTAAAGATAAACATTCCTTTTACATAAAAGATATTTTTTAATTAAATAATGTAGTTGAGGCTATAACTTTTCAGACCAAAACTTTTTAGATTGAATTTTTATGGTTCAAACTTTTATATTGAGATTTTATCAAAAAAAGGTAAGACTTAGATGTGATTTTTCAAGGCTAAAACTTTCATCAACATAAAGTTTAACAACTGTAAATAATCATCTAATTTTTTTATTACTGCAACAACATGTGACGTTGGCCAAGATTTTTCCAAGCCCCAACACAAATTTACAGAAATGATACAAATAAAAAACGAAAGTCACTAGTTCATGTGAGCTTCAAATTTGTCAAAATTCATCCACCTTTGCTGTTTTACCATTTTTTGTTGTTTTTTTCGTTTATGATTTGGGGATAACAGTGAAAAGGTTAAATTCTAAACCTTATCCTTAAAAATGCTTTTGATCATTTCAAGTCTTAAGACTTAAGATGTTTATCCTTTGAAACCAAGACTTGAGTTTCTAATACTGTAATCAAGAATGAACGAAATCAAGGTTGTAGGCATATCTTAGATTGAGTCTTGAGACTTCATCATTGATCAATACTAAGATCAACTTTTAGCTCAAAAAATTTAGATTTTGAAGAAACATTTTCCACAAAATTCTTATCATAATACTGATACTGAGTTTTGGCAATTTCAACAAAATTGGTAAAAAAGCATTTGGTTCAAACCTAGCGAGGTCAGTTTTTCAGCAAAATTATGTTTTCATATTTAATAAAATGGTTAACACAGACTCCAAATTGCTTTTTTTTTGGTTATAATCTTAAAAACAGTGACAAACAAATGTGTGACACAACCATGCATTCCTTAAGATTTTGATCTAAAGAGATGCCTAAAATGTGGATATCTTATGAAAAAGAAACATGATGGACCTACATAAGCATTTGCATTGCCTTAATTGCAACAATCTAACTTTAGTTCGAATGGTGATACGGTAGACTTCATTTAATAAAAACACCTCGGTCCCAGCTAATTTTGAATTTAGTAAACAATGGATGCAATAACCAATACCATAGAAATGAGTCTTACAACGACATGAAGCAAAATTATTAGGAATGGCATGTTTGAAAACATTCCTGCAGCACTGTAACTGAAGGCAATTATTTGTGTGACACAACAGGCAAACAAACTACTTGATAATGATAGTTTGAAAGCACTCCAGTTGATGTAAATGATAAATTACATTTTGAATTAAATGAGATCATATTAATACAGCTTATTCACAAAGATTATCAGAAAATGGAATGTGTAGTTTGAAGAAAACTGATTTATAAAGTGGTTTACAAAGCTGTTGGTATTTTTAATTAGTAATTTCGTAAGGCAAAGTCTGTGTCAAAACAGCTTAGATTTAACATGCAGCTACACAATCCATTGTAAAATGTTTCTGTACAAATAATAGCTTGTTTAAGCCATGCATTGTTAGACTACTATATCAGTTGAATTAAAGTTTGTTTTTTATATTTTGTTTGACTAGTCTTTATTGCCTAAAAAAAATTTGTGTAGGTTACTTCTAGGTGCAACAGTCATTTACTTTGTTGGTATGACCTTCTTCTGCACTACTATTTTGTTTGCAACCACATTTTTTTCAATTAACTAATTTCATTCATTGCATTTTTAGTCCTACAATTTAAATTAAATGCATGAATGAAGGAAGTTCAAGTACAGAATATTGATTGTACAACCAGGCTTGGAGGGATCTACATGCTGATTTCAGAAGACTGTTCATATTGTGTAGTATACGGCAGCTGAATATGTGACCTGCAATATATTGTAAATATTAACACAGTGCCAGCACATCTGATTAGTCTATTTATGTAAAATTTTGAGCTTATATTTTTTTGCCTTTGATCAACAATTAATTGCTGACCTAAGTTAATTTGCTATGCAGTTGGTTTTTGGTTATAGGCAATTTTAAGTTTCAATATCATTTCTTTGTTCTCTTTTGTTTCTTTTTTTGTACAAACATACAAAAATTATTTTTAGAATGATTCTAACATTTAATTACAAACTAGCCAATCAGTCAGTTGTCTTTTTCACAATGCTTAATAGGAAAAAGTCAATTCAGTTACAAGCTTACGTTTTTTCTGCCAACCTCTTAAGTATTAGTGTTAATTTTATAAATGAAAGACTATCAGCATGTAGATACTACAATAAACTGTGTTTGCTCTAGTCTTCCAACACACTAAATTTTTTGTTGCAGGTGCCATTTGATTGTGTATTTTTTGACTAGACATATCTCAATAGTTTGGTGTCCATAATAAAATGGAAATTGTTTATGTTTACACTAAGAAACGGTCAGAATTTGGCCGTCAGTGTAACTTTTCTGATAGGCCAGCAGAACTTCATGTAGATGTCGTCCCAGATCCAAGTTTATCAACAGATTTTATTGAGAGAAATCCTTGTGACACTGCAATACAATGTGCACAAGAAATGTCAGAACATGAAGTAAGTTTTACACATGCATCATTTCAGATTATAATGTAGAAATTGACCAGCACATTTTGTGTGGCCTTAAAATTTATGAGTTTTTGCAAGTTATACAAAAGCTGTGTAAGAAACAATACAAAAACTAGTGATTTAAATGAGATTATATTGGACATTTTCAAAAACAACTCTTTTAATCATCAATAAATCCACATGGGGGAATGCTTGTTAAAATGAAGATATGCCTTGCCAGACACAAGATACCTGAGAGGTTTTTGTTTGTTTTGTATTAAGAAGTTCATGCAAATGATGTCATTATCAGCAATATTTAGGTGCCACATCATAAGGCAAGCAATCCTCTTAAACTCTTCACAGGAAGCTCTTTGATGACTTTGTAAATGTACAGTTGCATGCAATTGTTGAAGTATGTAACTGTACAACATGATATGAATAGTTAGCTAGAGAAAGTAGTCACCACATGATTTGTGATACTCAAACTACTTTTTACATATACTGTGTGAATGTCTATTTGTGTTATGCACAGAAAAGCATCTAGGCAAGCAACAAACTTCATTTGTGCAAAGTATTTTTTTGGTTGTACTATCTCATTACGCTGTATGAATCTGGGCAAATTTATTATGTTTTTCCACTTTAATGAAAAACCAAGCAATTTCAAACATTTCTTAAAAGTGCTAATATTACCAGGTCAATACAGAACGATTTGAGACAGAAACAAGAGGAATTAACCATGTTGAGGGTGGCTGGCCAAAAGATATTAACCCATCAGAAGTTGAACAAACAATTCGTTTCAGAAAAAAAGTGGAAAAGGAAGAAAATTATGTCATGGCAATCCAGCAGTTAGGCAGTGTGAGTACTTCTGTGAAGTTGATGCAAATGTAATGTCTTTGTGAGTAAAGCAACTCTGAAAAACAGTTCGTTAGTTTTTCACGGTTTTTCTATTTAAAATTCTGGCTTGTTTGTACAAGCTTGTGTGAAAATCTGTGAGTTCGGTTCTTTCCATGTAAAACATGGATTTTAAATACCTTATTTGACAATGCTTTACCTCAACTCCTCAGCTTAAGCTTTCTTAAATTCATGTTTGTGAGAACAGATGTGTTGCAAAATTCTAAAAAACAACTGTTTCCTATTTATTGTGTCTAGTAAGTTTTTAGCAGAGCTTTTTATTACTGCAATAATGATTTGATTTGCTTTTAATTGCTCCAATTTTTGTATTAATGTTTTGAAATTCTTTGTGAATGTAGGTAATGGAGCATTGCATAAAGCAAAACATTGCAATTGACATTTATGAAGAATATTTTGAGAACATGGAAGTGGAAAGTTCAGAAGAACCCCCATCTGCAAAGACCATCAACGTATTTAGGTAAAAGTGGGTATAATCATAAAGATTTGAGTTGTTAGTAGAAAAAGATGGGTGTGCTTAAATTTTCTAGATAGTTTTTGTAAGTGTTTTTAAATCCACAAGTTTCAATGATGTTCAAAATTTAGACTGTTTAAGTTATCATAGCTTTACTCTGGCAAGAGAGGACTGTTTGAAGATAGTACTCAACCAGAATCCTGCTCTTGTCATGGATTTATGTTTGTTGCTACTGCCTGATAGGGTCAGCAACAAAAACAAGGCCCATATAATAAAAGTTTATTTGCTTAAAACTAAATTGTCACAAACTTCCAAAATTTACTTTTTGAAAACATTAGCCACATGACATTTTTAATTTATGTAGCATAAATGGCATAACTGGGATGATTTTTAAAACTTTTTTGTTGATTATCTTTTTCATTTTTTGACACAACACATTTGTCAACCTCTTCAACTTTTTTCCACGTTGTTTGCCAAAAAGTGATGTCATAAAAATGTATAGCCAGGAACCATTTTGTTTCCACTGAACTATCCCGTTGGTCTGAATCTGCAAAAGAATATTTTTTGCGGTCGGTGTATTGCGGTTGACCAACAAACTTTCCAAAATTTTGGAAGGATGTTTTCAAGTATTTTTTAAAAACCCTACCTCTTCGCATCATGTGTATACCAGCACTGATGGGTTTGTAACATCAACTTCACACCAGTTAAAGAAAATGTGCAACGTTTTTCATTTCAGAGATCCAAACGAACTGAAAAGAACAGCGACTTCTTTGTCGTGGTACCCGGACGGTGGAAAAAAGCTTGCTGTCGCCTATTCAAATTTGGAATTTCAGCGTTCATCTCCTGATACCTCCTTTGATTCCTATATATGGGACATAGGTAGCAATCGCTGTTGCATAATGAATTCATAGCAATCTTGCTAGTTGCTACTGTGTAACAACCTCATTAACATTCTCACGTTTGGTTCAACTACAATTAACAGGGGCGGAGCTAGGGGGGTGCCAGGGGGGGCCACTGCCCCCCCAAAATTTTGCCTGGCCCCCCCAGTGGCCCCCCAAAATTTTCCGCGTGACGTCATGCCACTGCATTGAAGTCCTACACAGACCATTGACAGCTCCCCTTGTTGCAAAACTGGCCCCTCCAGTGGCCCCCCCAAATGAAAATGTCTGGCTTCGCCCCTGACAATTAATTGTAAGTAATTCTTTGTACAAACAAGCCCTTTATACTTGCTTATGTACAAGGTTCATTACCTTTGAAATATTAAATAAGTATTTCCACACCTGTTTCAAATGATCAATGGACACATGATGCGGAATAGTTTTTAACTACTGTACTACCACAAAATCTAGTCTGTATTTCAAGATGGTTTAGCTACTTACTCATTAATATTTAAGTAGGCCTATGCAAAACATTCTGATTCCATGTTCATACTGTACCAGAGAATTCAAAGAAACGTGTTTGAAAATAACTGTACCATTCGTTGTAAACGACGTAAAACATTATTCTATATTGGACGGCAAAAGCAAGATAGAATCTTTTAATTGTCACCCTTTAAATTTATAAGGTGCTATTAAAATTTTTAGCAGTATATGCAGATTTCAAAAGCATTTCATACTTGGTATCAACCGTCATTACTTGATAGACTTCACCACTAGTCCACTACCGAAATTGTAAGGCTTGTTATACTACTAGTTCTTATTGCCTGCAACATACAGCGCCGGATGCCAGTGCAGTCAGGCCACAGAGGGGGATGAACGTCAAGAAATCTTTCCTATGTGTATTGGACCACTGGAAGTGCTAAAACGCAGGAAAACAGAAAGCGCTGCAGACAGAAAGAAAGACCCAAGGAGACACCATATTTGCATAAACAAGTCTTAGTCTTGTAGTTTGCAAAGTCTCCTTAGAGGATCCTATATTTCCACGTGGCAATTACGCAGTGACAATTTTTGACAACCACACTTCACGCGGCGAATGATGCAAACGTGCGCGGCTCACATCTCTAGGGACGCCTTATTTTCGTAAAGGTACCAACAACAAACAGTCACTGAAAAATCTGCCCTATTTTGGCGATATTCCAGACACGCTGTGTTAAAAGTTGAAGCAACTTTAATGAATGAAATTATAAGCATTCGGATGAACCTGAAACATGATTGATTGTGCATTTTATTGAACGCCACAGTTCAACGCGTTAAATATTATTATTTTTGCTCAGCTGAAAACACGCGCAAAACGCGCAACTTCTGTTTTTGGCGATGCATTGATTTGATGCATGCGTGTTGCGTTTTTCTTAGAAAACCCGAACAAACCTGAATTGACACTCAAGCCAGTATCACCGCTTGTCAGTTTGGAGTACAACCCGAAAGATTCGCACGTGCTGGTGGGCGGATGCTACAACGGACAGATCGGTAGGTTTGAAGCTTGTTCAACTACGTTTCTTGTTTTGCTTTCATCGAAGCGCACCAGGTGCAATGCGTGTTGGTCAACAGATCGCCTCGTTTGAAAACGTCCCAGTGACAGGCGTACGAGATGGGAGGAGAGCCGCCTCCCCAGCTCTGCCAAATTTGTGAACATGAGGCGAATCCGGGCAGACTTTTGAAAATAATGAATCGCTAATCTTCCAGCTCCTAAAGAATTAATGACCTTTCTTTGTTCTGTTTTTCTTTTACTTCAAAGGAAACTCATTGAAAATTGATTTTAACACGAAAAGCTGGCGTCAGAAATCTGGGCCGCGATAAATTATGGAATTAAGCTTAAACGTACGCCTACGTTTCCAATGTATTCTCAGTCATCTCATTGAACTATGGTCTTAGTATGATAAAAGTAACTGCACTACGTTGTACGTCTGTATTGTTTCAGAGTAAATTCAAGATTTTGACTGGTCCTGTACTTAGTGCAGGGACGGATTTACGCATAGGCCAAATAGGCCATGGCTTAGGGCCCCGCGCAACGATCTTTCCTATGACGACTCAATGTTAAGTAAAAATTTGCTAAACTGCGCAGAGGCATAACTTCACAATTTACCTTGAAACGGGCGGAAATGTATATGTCTAGTCTACTTTAGACTCTTATCAATACAGTAACAACATTACAATATTGTACATCTGAGCGTGAGAGAGATTCAGGCCGTCTGTTTGAAAGCGGTTACAAATGAAAATGAAAAAGAAAAAAACGGTACTTAATTGATGTTTAATTTTCCACTGACAAAAAGCTCGCAACAACGCAAGGCCGCCAGATACTGCAAAACTCCGATGAAAAGCAATATTGTCAGTATTGGATCCTACGTTTGATTGTTTTCACTAGATTTCCCCCAAACAGAGATGGCTTGTTGAAACTCTTAATATTAGTTAAATCAGCTAAATCAGTTTCTCGCGAGCGTCACTGGGAAAAACGTGTCTACATTAGGCTTACTTCATATGGTTAACTGAGGGTGTTGTGACAATACTTTGCTTCTGTGCAAAACTTGTCTTCATGCTGTTTATCATCGACCTATGTATAGGCGTACGGGAAGGCATTTCACTGGGGGGGAGGAAAGTAAATTGCCTGAAAATAACCATTTGCTCAAAAAACAAACAATTTGCCCTGATGCCTTGAAACTAACTTTTTTAGTTCAATCCGAATGGGGCCTGAAACCTCTTATAAATCTGTTCTATACAGTTGAATTCGTTCATAACGGCTTCGTCCGTGGCGTCAATTCGCCTATAATGTTACATTTTGTGCGGTCCCGATGGCATCTTTTACATGCATTTCAATTCGTTTGAAACGTCAATTCGGCAATAACGTTCATTATGCAATTCCCTCGAGGTGCCTTTGTAGGCAAATTCTGTAGTTACCTTGCTTGTTAACTCAATTGGGTGAAGTTCCTTGCATGTTGTGTTCTCCCAGACAAGAAACTTTGCGGTAATTGCCTTTACTGATGCAAATGTGTACGCGATTTCGATGGCGCAACGCAATGGTTAAAAGCGACGGTTCCGGACCGAAGGGTCTGACCCTACACCTGCTTGTGTTATCGTAAGTGCAGTGCGCTTGAGGAAGGCGCTTACACACGCGCACTCAATAGGGTTTGCCGAATTCTTAGATGAAGCTGTTGACCTACCGCCATCCGATTGTTCAATTTTTACAGAAAACGCGGGCTTGGTTCAGATCAGCTATGCCCATCTCGCGGGCATGCGGCTCAGTCGAAGGTTTTTGTAGCCCAGTTTAGGTTTTCGCTGTAGTAAAAGTATCCTATATACTGACAGTCTGTCCTTATTTTGATAATCCTAAATTCGACATTTTTGATGCAGTTGGTCTTCAGTGCCACTTTATCACGTCTGTTACCACTGCAATGAGGATTCGAACGCTTTCAGTACATTAGCTTAAGCTAAAATAATTTGCTAAGATCAAAGTAAGCCATTCAATGTGCGGCCCTCATTAATATGTCATTCAATGCGCGGCCCTGGTCCAGATAGTGACATACCTTTCGGCTCAGTAAGCCATTTGGGTTGGACATAGCTGGTCTAGACCAAAGTCATTATAACCAGTCACGTCTTTAGTCCAGTTTACAAACTAAACTAGCCCAACTTACACGGATCTCCCCCAAGTGAGTATACACTGTATTGAAAATTTTTTCACCGTTCATGAAAATGTTTGTATCCGAAAAACAACCTAGTAAAAACGCTAGAAATCGCGGAAATTTAACGAAAAGAACTTCTGAACTACATGAAAGAGCTATAAATTCCAAAAAAAGATCCCTATGCCATTTGTTCTTTAAACGAATGTAGGAAATGCTTTAATTTCTGTTGAAGATCTAAGGCAATTGTGGAACCAAAGTCGCCACCACAAAAGATAGATTTTGAGGGGGCTCCACACAAAAGAGGGGCATACTTTCACGCTTTTCAGACAAACGGCCGAATAGGTCACACTTGCGTGTGGCCCCAGAAACTAAGATGGCCTAGGGCCCCGCGCTCCTTAAATCCGTCCGTGACTTAGTGTACGATGAATTGATGGTATTTACCATGTTATAAGACCTAGCGTTTAGCTAAGTCTGATTTAGATTTATTTCAGGTTGGCAAAGTAGTGAAATCCTAAAGCCAATGCGTAATGCAGTGGCGTTCAGCATGTTTCTCGCAGTCATACATTTATGTGCATTTTAATGAACCCCAAAACCCATGGAAGTTGAAGAATTACCATGCTATTATGATGTTTTCCAGCACAATCATTAACCATGTAACATTAAACAACGATTAGAAGCTCTTTATGGTGCTCTTTGGCTCAAGGGCTACTTGGCTAAAAACTCGTGATGTAGCTAAAAACAAACACTAGGTTAAAAACTCGTAATATTTCTTATTATTCAATTCATGCGTCTGTCCGACCATGTAACGGAATTTAAGTTTTTTGAAAGTTTTTGTTTATTTACCAGCCTTCCAGATTTTAAGCCAACAATGTTTTTAATGTCCGTTCTTGAAAGTTCGTCTGTAAAATGTGCTTTATAGATCTCTAGACTTATCACGCTGCAACAACGTGTGTCGTGTTCAATTTTATGAGATTAATTTTTAGCTTTTTGGGATACAAGGAAAGGAAGCCACGCAGTTGAAATGTCACCCATTGAACAAAGCCATCGAGATCCTGTGTACAAAACAATCTGGTTGCAATCAAAAACAGGAACAGAATGTTTTTCTTCATCAACGGATGGCCAGGTAGGTGGTTTATCACTGAAGATTATTTCGATTTTCGCATTCAAGCGGCTAGCGAATGCATTTGTGTGTTTGCAGGGGGGCTGAGGGGGCTAGAGCCCCCCCCCCTTTACCGGAAATCGCCTAAACACAAATCTGTTGCTGATATTTGTTAAAACACCAAACAATTCCGCACATGCATACATAGCTATATAAAGAATTCGATTATAACTAGTGGTGCAGTGATCTGTTACCTTGTTGCGTTGCGAGTGGTACACTTCAATTGCAATAAGCAAATCGTGCTAAAACTATAGGAAACCCTCGCTGAATGGCGCTTTTCGATAAAGACGTTGCGATTCATGAGTCATAATGGCATTGAGACAAACCGCTTCATACATGCTATGACGTAGAACTCTGCACGTGTTGTGCAATGCGTTACGATTGGAGTTGTTCCTCCTGTAGTTCGAATCTCGGGTTCCGTGATAGTCAGAAGAGTGCGAGGAAAAATGGATAAGTTTGTAGTTGTACAACGCAAGCGCAAATGGAGTTCGTCAAGCGAAAGAGACTTTTGCAAAAGAGATAGAAATGACACTAGCTCGTGCTCAGAGTCTGCCAGTCAAGTATTCAGTAGTGAAAATGATATTGGTAACTTCGTTGGAGTTTAATTGGAGTTTAATATTGTTTAATTGCTGGTCCCCTCCTTCAGGTTTCTCGTTTCCATAGGTTTCCATATGTAACAGTTGGTGCTCAAAATCGAAGTTTCCAGAAGCAATGGTTAAACGAATTTACATGGTTAGCGTACAGTAATATTTACAATAGAGCTTTTTGCATATGGTGCGTTGTGTTTGCTCCTGAGACTGTCAGTCGTAGCACAAAACCTCCCGGCTCATTAGTTTCGGGACCACACTGCAATGCATTTATAAAAAGACAAAGGAACATTACAATAATCACCAAAACTGTCACTATCATTATGCGCAGCTCAGGCCCGTCGCCAGGATTTAGCAGCAGGGGGGGCCAAAAACCAGAAGGGGGGGCACAATTTTAAAATATAGTATTAGATGTATGCAGCAACCGGGGGGCCAAACGTGAAATGGGGGAGCACCGATTTCAAATAGGGGGCCGGGCACCACTGGCCACCCCGCTGGCGACGGCCCTGGTGCAGCCATGTTCGATAACTTTGTGCAGACAGATGCCGACAAATCCAGAGATGTACGAAATGCTTTAAACAGCAGTCGACAGAAGGCTGTCGAGGAAAATCGAAATTGTCTTTCCCACATCATCAGAACTATTGAATTTTGCGGTCGCCAAGAAATACCATTGTGGGGTCACCAAGACGCTGGTGCATTTTCACTGAACGAAACTGATTGCAATGACGGAGATTTTAAAGCTGCCTTATGACTGCGAGTGGAGCCTGCTGACAAGCAAACACCTGATCTCTTTTTAAAGGCTCCCCGCAACGTTTCATATTTAAGCTGGAGAGTGCAAAATCAAATTATATCTTTGATGGGTGATGCCATACAAAAGCAAATACTTTCCGATATTTCCCAATGCAAATACTTTTCGATACTAGCGGTTGAAACGACTGATGTAAGTCAAATAGAGCAACTTGGTTTATCTATTCGGCTTATCAAAGATACCATAGTGCACGAAGATGTTTTGTGCTTTGTTCCAGTTTCTTCAACAACAGGCAAAGATCTTGCATCTACGATGCTCACCCAACTATCTTAACTTGGGCTTAATCCGAAACATATGCGTGGCCAAGGTTATGATGGCGCAAGTAATACGAGCGGAAAATATCGTGGTGTTCAGACGAGAGTAAAAGAATTGTACCCTTTGGCCGCGTACACTCATTGCTGCAACCATGTTCTTAACTTGGTCATTAGTACTTCATCGTAGTTGCCAGTTATTAGAAATGTGATGGCAACTATATCAGACATATACGTTTTTCTGTCGCGTTCTTCACAGCGCGTATCGATATTTCAAGACAATGTTGAAAGTGAAGTTTCAGGCTCGGCTTCTTCACGACAGAAGCTGAAACCAATTTGCGCCACACGCTGGGTATAAAGACATGGCTCGATCATCATTTTCGTGACACTATTGCCAGCAGTTGTTTCTACACTTTAGAAATTGCAGCAGGAAAACAAGAAAGTGGAGGTTGAGACCAAAGCAGCAACTTTGCTCAATTCTGTACAGAAATGCACGTTTTTAATCGCGGCTTTAGTTATGCAACACACTTCTGGTATAATCCTGCCTGTTTCAAAACTGCTGCAAAAGAAGGAATTGGATATATTTGCAGTGATTGAGCTCATTGATAATGTGCTGGATATTCTCCGACAAATCAGAAGCAATTGCGAAAACGTTTTTCATAAAATATTTGACCAAGTTAAGAATGAATGTGAAAAATATGATGCTCCACTGTTGATTCCCAGAAGATGCAAAAGTTAAATTTTCAGAGATAATTATCCTTCTGATGACCCTGAGCATTTTTTTCGGGAAGCCATATTTGTACCGTAATTAGATCATTTACTAGTGGAAATGGAGGATAGATTCTTTGATCAGAAGCAGAAGTGCCAAAGTCTTTGGGGCTTGATACCTAAGTATTGCGATGCTTTGCCAAACACTGCTCAAGATTTAGAAAGTTTACTGGAAATATATCAGGAAGATATTGGTCCCAGAGCAGCGGTTGTTCCTGAAGTGCAGCGTTGGGTAAATAAGTGGAAGAAGG
>Ga0210059_1002296_pt1 | contig 29840 bp, 20 predicted proteins | sample Ectturendosymbi2_FD_188042 | JGI IMG/M metagenome (GOLD analysis project Ga0210059, IMG submission 188042) | Ecteinascidia turbinata endosymbiont from Florida, USA - Sample 2 (SPAdes) (version 2) | ecosystem: Host-associated > Tunicates > Ascidians > Unclassified | place: Key West, Florida...
AGTGGTGGAAGAAGTATTTCTAATAAATTCAACAAGCTGCTTGTGGCAGTTGACACTCTATCACCAAGCAATGCCGACTGTAAGCGAGGGTTTAGCGCAATTAACAGTATTATTAAAGATAGAAGAAGTCTGATAACTACAAACAATGCCGCCAACCTGCTTTTTATCAGCACTGTGGGACTTCCCAGCCAAGCATGGGATCCAGATCCATACGTCAAAACATGGCTTGGAAAAGGGAGAAGAGCAGCTCACTCAACAAGTGGCATGGATCCTCAAAAGCCGAAAGAGGATAATTACTATGAACCTTTGTGGAAAGCTTTTAAATAATGTTCTATATTTGTGTTGTGGTAATCTCTTGACGTGCGGGAAATGGTAGAGGTTTTACATTTAGACAACTCAAGCTGCATTGTCTGACCCACTTTCGAAGTTAGTGAAACGTAGCCTATAACACTTTTTGCTTGATTTTGAAATGGCTATTTTCAATATGCACAATACATCTTTTGTGTTTTTAAGAAGTACAATAGGGGGTGGGCAAAAAGTAGATGTGTTCTTGATTGCTTTTTTACAATTATGGCTGAAATTTCGGGACGGTGTAGATAAATACTAGATCGTTCCGGTAAGAAAATTATTCTACTTTCACCACTGATTAAATCCCACCGTAACAGTATTGACTAGTCTACCTTCATGGACATCGCGATTGAAATGACTAATTTTTTTCGATCATTTCAAAAACATATCTGTCTGTGACGGAAGAATGATCGAAAAAAAAAAAACAGAACCACACCAACGGGTAATTAGGGCGCTGACTCTAAGCAAGCCAATTTGTGCATGGCTCCTGTTCAACTTGTTGTCGTGACAGTGAAACTGAAACAAGGATCTGGAGTGGAGGAAGATTATGTTAAGACTCTCCTACTTCGCAGCACAGAATTTACTTTTCCGAAGGGAGTCGAGCTGATTTTGACTAACCAGTTTGTGCAGTTCGATTAGCCAAAAAACGCTTACCTCAAATTACTATTTTGTATTTACAACCAAGGGCCTGGACTTCCTTTCTGTAAAGTATCCAGGTCTTGTTGTTGACGTTGCCGCCGCGAAAGGCTTGTAATCATATCGTTGCAACTTGTTTGTGATGAATAGTCAGACGCGATCAAACTGATTACCAAGGATTGTCCCGAAGCATTTGCCCAGGTTTTGATTATGTGCCTGAAATTTGCAAAAATATCCTGAAAATAGCATATTTTAATGTCTCAACCTAATTTAGTTCTGTTGCATGTAGAAACCCAAGCTTCAAGCAGAATGAATAAGATTTTGATCTTCAACCGACGTCCGATACGCTACAAACGGAATTGCTGCATTTTCCTACGTTTTGGTGTCTTTAGCGCGTACCTCCCACATTTCCTGAAGGAAAGTGCGATTCTTTTTGACAAACCAAGACTTTTTCGAAATGCAACAACTTCGATTTTTCGGTTCAAATGAGCTTGAAAAAATTCCTGAGTTGTTGAAAAACCCGCCTGTGCCCCTAAAACGTTTAAGTTTACCTCGGTGCAAGTGGGAACATTTATGGCCACTTCAGGCAGAGTTACCAACGGCGAAAGCGTCCGAAGGTAACCACAGTAAGGGGAAAAATGTTGAAGAAAAGTTTTTAAAGTGATATTTTGAACAAAGAATTTTGCAAAAGCATGTGTGTGAAAAAAATGTTTACTGTGATTTTTGAAATATAACAAAACTTTACGTGACGCAAACCGTCTCTAGGCCTTCTGAATAACAGTAGCACAAGCGATTGATATGCCGGGCAACTATGAACCGATCAGTTCGATCCGGGCCAACAGCCACGCGGCTACTTTCGCAGGGAATGCTGCACTGGCGGCGAATCAGTCGCAGCACCGCGCGTGAAGCTGTTTCCTTTGAACCCGCACCCATTAACGCCGAGCACGAGGCTGGGCTAGACAGCCCGCAAGTACACTGGCGTAGCCAACCCAAAAAATTTGGGGGGCCAAAGTGTTTGATTTAGGCGAATAACGCTATTTTGTTTGGAAAAACGTTTTTCAAAGCACAAAATGATTACACTGTATCTCCTAAAAATTTGGGGGGGCATGGCTCTTTTGACCTCCCCTGGATGAGCCTATGCGCAAGTATCGCTTTTAAATCTTTGCTGAGACCTGGCACTGAAACCATTCTTCTAGCTTTGAAAGAAGCGTGTTCTCTGTGCAACGAACTCATCCGAATTTTCCTGTTTTATTTACGTTTGATGTAATTGCTAACAAGCAGATGACGTCACTGAATCATCACCAAGAAGTTTTCTGTTTTGATTTTTGTATTTATTTTTCAGAAACCATAAACAGCATTTTGAAAATAATTGAACAGTATTATTTGTGGATCACATTCAAATAATTGTGAATGAACTCGTAACCAAAACACATTCTATTTTTAGTTGAGAGACAAATTTACAGAAATGTCTTTCTTGTTCAACCACAAATTGTCAAGGTCTTCGTCAAAAAGAAATGAAAAGTTCCTTACAGAAATTTCTGGAAACCGAAGCCCCGTAACAATCACAAAAGCAAGTCCTTTAATTTTAAGTTCCGACGACGGGAACCAACCTGAAAATCTGAAGCATGGTTTTGATGACAGAAGGTAAGTCAGTGATGATAAAAGGTAAGGTTTTTATAGACAGGATGGTTTGACAGAAGTTGATAGACAGGATGGTTTGACAGAAGCTAAGGTTCATAGGTTTAGTAGGGGAAAAAATCAGGTTTTGTTTAAAATTAAAAGTTGTTGAAACGAATTACAAAAGTAGTAAAATTTACCTGAGGTACCCATGAATTTCAGGCTTGTTTTGGAAACATATTACTGGTTTGCATGAAATTAGCTTAGTTTGTCAATGTGTTCCTGTGAGAAACTCAATGAGTCTTGAAATTTCTGCGGCACACCAATGTATTGCAGCACATCAGTGTGTTGTGTCACAACAGTGTGTTGCGGCACGACTTTACTTTTCCTTATTTACTGTACATCAATGATATCATTCAAGCTTCCTATTTCCATACTACTTTATTTGCGGGTGATATCAATCTTCATACGTCCAACTCTTGTTTTATTGTTCTTCAGACAACTGTCAATCTTGAATTATGTAAAAATGACCACTAACTTAGAGCAAACAAACTTCCTCTTACCTACAATGAAACTAACGTAAGGTTCAGTCCCGCCGCCACGGGGAGGCTTTCGTGGACTTAGCCCCGCCAAACAAAACTTTAAGCCCCCCAAATTGAAATTTGAAACACTATAAATCAGTGAAAATTTTGTCAAATTTGAATGTCAAGACCCTCCCTGCACGAACGTAAAGCCCCCTTGTTGACGACTTTTTGGCGACGATTCTGGTTAGGTTATTAAATTCTCAAAAACACAATCCTGCTTCATATTATGAATAACCTTAGCATTCGCGCCCAAAACAATCTTAAATATCTAGAGGTGTTCGTTTGACAATAAGGCTGCAAACCTCATGTAAAAAAGATGAAAACTCAACTCTCAAGAGCTTGTGAAGTTTTATCCAAGCTTAAACATTACACAACACTGAGAATTGTCTATAACTATATCGAAAGTTGTCTATAACTCATATTTCATCCTTACCTTACACACTCAATCCTCATTTGGGGATTTGCTTCAAACACAACCGTTCAGCCTTTCATCTATCATTTAAGTCCCACACGCTCCACTTTTTTGCAAGATGCTCTGTCACTTTGCAATTTCATAACTCGCCAGAGAGCTGTTCAAACCATCTACGGATTCGAGACGCCGTCTAGTTTAGATTAAAAAACTTTTTTTAGTTTTGGGTTTCTTGTGGGTGAGGTCATGATGGGAGCATGTTTTCGTGCGTTTTTGGCTGAGCTTACACGGCCCTGGGCGCCAACCCAATGATCCATTTTTGGCTCAAGGTTGTTTTGAAGCTAGGCTATCATCTGGGTCTTTAGAGTCCTTGATTGGCTTTTATGAATATCTGGAGCCAACTTTATGGCTCAAAAAACACAAATTGAGTAAAAATTCAAGTTCCACAAACGGTAACCTTTACCATTTTGGCTAAACGCCATAACTCGACAGCTGACTGAGCTAGAGAGCTGTTCAAACCCTCTAAAGATGGGGAAAGTTTTGTATTTTAGTATTTAAAAAAATTTAAGGATTGGATGTCGTTTTTTTTGTTGATGTTGGCATGATGTGAGTGTGTTTATGAGTATAGGTTTACATTGTGATGGCGCCATCAGGCCCTGGACGCCAACGCCAAGAGCCATGTTTGACTGGAGTTTTATTGGAAACTAGGCTATAACACGAGTATTTAGATGATTTGAATGACTTTCTAGCCATTCTGGTTCAAACGTTATGGCAAAATAAGCGCATATCAATTAGCGAAATCCCCGCGAATCCCCTAGGGAGTTATTGTTTATTTTAGGTTTTTTTGGTCATAATTTTGTGCACCAGAAACGTGAGAAAGTCGATCAAGGGCTCTAAAGACTCATATTATGACCTAGTTTCCAATAAAACTGAACTACGAAATCGGCTCATTCGATTGGACGATGATGTCATCAAAAAATGCAAGGCCTAACCCCTATCATTACACCATCGATAAAAAATCCTAAATCCAAAACTTAATTTTTTATATTCTCAAGTACAAGACATTCCGAGTCTTTGGAGGGTTTGAACAGCTCTCTAGCTCAATCTGCTGCTGAGTTATGGCTGACCAAAATTTGCCCTGAGAGGGCACATCATACCTTTCGTGTAACTTTTTGTTATGTGAAAATTGGGTTTTTGAGCCATAATTTTGGCTCCAGATATGCTAGAAAGCCAATCAAAGGATCTGAAAGTTCGGATGATAGCCTAGTTTCAAAAACAACTTAGCCAAAAAAAGGTTCATTGAGTTGACGCCCAGGGCCAGGTAAACTTGGCCAGATATGCGGAAACATGCCGCCATTATGACGTCGCCCACACAAAACCCAAAACGAAAATAATTTTTTTTGCAATCTAAACCAGAAGACTTGCCGCGTCCGCAGAGGGGTTGAACAGCTTTCTAGCTCAATCGGCTGGTGAGGTATTGGATTGCAAAGCTCTGCAAAAAGATTGGCGCCCGCGGGACGCAAAGGGTGCTCCACAATAGAGCTATACAATTAATAAGTCCAACTACCATGACATCTCGGGAAGAATCTTTCCAGCACCTAAACATCTTATGCATTTCCAAACTCTATAGTTTATCAGCAGGCAAAATCATGAACTCTTATTGCAAGAAACTGCTTCCAAACCATTTTGATGACTGTTTTATTTCAATCAGGTCTAATCATTCTCATTTCACAAAACTATTCACATCTAACAACCTGTTTTACCTAGAGTTAGCTCATCCTCAGGAAAATGTTCCCTCTCATTTGTTGGCCCAAAAGTGTGATCCTCAATTCCAGACTCCAACAGTCTTCCGCCACCTTCACCTTCAAATGGCAACTTAGGAAACTTACATGAAAAAGATACATAATTATGTTTATAGCAAAATTTAACTTCATTAAGAACAAAAAGTGTTTTCCTAGTTTCAGTAATTTAGATAATGTAAGTTTGCTTGTTTTTTATGTATCTTTACTTTTTTAATTTCTGATTCTTTCCTGCGCACATCCCATTTTTTCGCATAAAACTGCATTCCACACTTTTTTTATTTTTTTTGTACCTCATCAACTTTTTCTTTGACTTTTTTAACTTTTCGTACTTTTAAACATTTTTGACCACCTTAATTTCCTAAATTAAACTTGATCCACTTCTTTTCAAACGTAAACTTGATCCACTTGTTTGTAAACGTTATCATTTATTTAAATTTCCACTGCCAATTGGTTACTCTTTAGCATGATGGCTCTTTGCATTGTATCTGCCTATTAGCTCAGTGATGCGAAACAATAATCAATCACAATTAGTGCCGCGGCAGCCCGGTTACGGGTCACTGGCAGTCCGGTTGCAGGTCACTGGTCTGAACCAACACATTTGCCGATAGGAACCAACACATTTGCCGATACACATTTGCCCCACGCCTATCAATGTAGCATCCTTCCGTACATTGGAAGCATTGCATTACGTTTGTCACAAGAAAGGCTTTATTTCATTGAACTGTCGTTTAAAGCATTGTCATGTAAACAAAGCCTTGTCATTGTAAACAAAAGCTGTAGACAGGACTGGCGACTGCAGGGAGCGATTTACAATCGAGAATCAATCATGTTTGTGACTGCAAAGAAATCGCGCTGTTGCCATCGATTGCTAATCAAAACTGACTTGACAATTGCCAAAGTTTAAAAAACCATATACCTTAGTAATATGTAGTAGTAGATGAGAATGTTTAAGTGCAGTTGTTTCTATTTATTTCCTAATTTAAAAATTATTATAAAAGTTTTCAAGGTAAATTTCCAAAAAGCTTCAAGTTATTGTTCAATTTATAATACAAATATTGTTTTGCACGGCAGTTTTTCGCTTTACTAAACATTGTGATGTTTTTACACTCAGTGTTGTTATAGAGGCAATAGAAGCTTCGCAAATTGTAATGGAAAATGCCTGATGACAGGACAAACAGCAAAAAGGAGGAAAAATACTTTTTTAAACTTTTATCGTACCCTTGCTCCCGGTCTCAGACTTGAAAAATTTCACTCCTGTGGGTTATCATCTTGACCTAGTTTTTTCAATCCTATCTTCAGCTTTAAGAGGTGCTCGGCCTCCCATTAAAATCATTGATGCAAATCCATACCGTAATCTTCGGTGTCACCTGTGGTTCAAACGTCTGGACTGAGACTTTGTCAAACAACGGAGACTGAGATTAGAGAAAACTAAAAATTCGTCGGCTGGTGAGTAAAATCCAAGTCCAATGTTACAACAAAATATCTACTCTTTTCTCCAGAGTTTTTGATGTCATCAGAACTTTCAGCGAATAAAAATGTCGAATTCTGTCCATTTTCCGATCTATTCTGTTTTTCCGTCCGCGAGGATGAACCAAAGAGCGAACAAGATAATGTGCTGAAAATGTGAAATCCGATTGTAGTTTCAAACGGAATCATTCGCTTAACTTATCTGATAATCTTTGCTTGAACCGAGATATGTGAAGCGCGACAGCCTTGGTTATTTTGACACATCGTTGACTTTAGGTTTTTTTCCGGTATGTTTGACCTCATGAGAATGTGAAAGTTAGTCTGCTGTTTTCTGTGCTATTTTGGCGATTTCTATCTTTTTACTTTAAATCAATTAGAAACCTGACAAAATATTAAAATGCAGCTGCGTTCCAACTCATACTATGTTCAGATATTCTTGTACGTCCTGTGGAAGACATTTGAATCCTGAAACCAGGGGTTCCCAACCTTTTTTGCTGCTCGTACCCCTTTGTCAGGTCAGAGCATTCTTAGTACCCCAAAAAAAATTTGAGATATATATTGTTCTATAAGAGATATATAAGCTGCTCTGTGACCCAAGGATCTTCGTACCCCTTGATGTTCAATCTCGTACCCCTTGGGGGTGCGACCCCCGGTTGGGAACCCCTGCCTGAAACGCTGTTTAGACATTATCACGCGGATGCTTTTTTCAACCATGCAGTTCCAAAATCATTGGGATTTATTCACAATAAGAACCAAAAAATAATAAATGTAGCTTTTTGTCACTCCCGCTTCTTGGCAAGCAATTTAGATACGATTACGTCATAGAATCAGCAAAAGTTATGTGTTTATAGACGATAAATCACTGTTTCAAAAATTTCTTGCAAATCCGTATTTTATTAAACGAATTGCAAGAATGCATATTTGAGTCTAGTTGGAGTTGTACTTTCGCTTGAAGAGCCAAATATCAAAGGTAAAAGTAGAGGGCAGCCAACACAAGGCAGAGGCTGCCCTCATTCTGATCCTTTCCAGATGCAACATAAAGTTTTGTTGCGTTTGGATACCGGAAAACACTCAACTGCGTTCTGCTAGATGTCGCTCTTCATTAAAATGCAACATAGCGTCCACTTAGGCATTAAATCATCTTTTAGTGACGTGCACTCGATGATGAAGCCCTGAGCCGATCAGCCAACGTATAGCACTTCATGATAAAAGTAAAGAATGTCAGTGTAGGGAAGTCACATTGACTTTGAAAGACCAAAGATCATTCAAACTACAGAAAAGAATTGTTCCGCTTCAATCCAAAATTTTATAAGATCTCGATTGATACTAAAACCATTATCTTTGACAAGCTGTCTGAAAATGTGCACACTACAGTATGTGCTTCTTTCTTTTTTTATTGGATCGCCTTGAACGTCTTCATCTTCTAAAGGGGCTACTTCAAAACGATTTTTTCATTGCTTAATTAACCTTCTTGAGGATTTGTACATTGCACAACGTGTGAGATGTCAGACTGGCAATTTCCATTTGTTTATCCTGATGTGATTTCAGGGTTAAATATATCACAGAAAACATGATAAAATTGAATCAAACTTTCATGCGCATTTTCACAAAAAGATCTGTTGAAGTAAAATTTCTCTTCACGATTTAAACTTCTTCAAATAAAAGAGAAGATTCGTTTCAAGGACCTTAGAAATATCCTTTCAATTTGTTTAACTATAGGCTTCCTTATAACATTCAATAATTATTGGAACATTATTTTGGGTCAGTTAACTCAGTGACGTTTGAAATGAAAGGTTTGGATACAAAATATTCATACGTAACCAGTGCTTTCGGTTGGGTTTTATTTTGATGGCTCAACAATGCCACCTACCGGATGCTTAAGTCAAGTGTTGGATAGAACTTTGCCTCAGTTTCAGACGAAAAAAATAAACGCTCATACAGTACTGTAGATTCAACTTGAAAAAAAACTCAGAAACCAAAAAAAATGATAAAATGACCTTTGGCGTTCCATAAACAACTCGCCTTCAGTTTATAACATTTATAGAAATCTGGATAATTCGGATTTAAGGGTTTGTTTATCCCAAACATCCGATTGCTGAGCAAAACCTATCACCAACACGACCATCACCAAAACAACCATCACCAACACAGCCTATCACCAACACAACTTTCGAAGTTGTTGCGTCTGTGTTTAACGCCTCATTATTTCCCCATATTGACGAAATCGTCACACAGAAAATACCCTGTTCACAACTTGGAGATAAGCATGTCACGGTTGTGACTTGTGAGAAGCTGCTTGCACGCGCTTAACACACCCAGGCGATGCAGTGTGTACGAACCTTCAACATCGGTCTGGAATTTAGGAATAAAGCGATTCAAGAGCAAATTTTCAAGATTGTTTGTTCATCACTTGTCTCGTACTTTGACCGCTTTTTTACCGCACTGCCATCGACCTATGTTTGCTTTTCGCATGTGTGCATAAGATAAAGCCAAGTGTGGCAGGCCTGCTGCCTTTCTAACCTTGATACAGAACTAGCTCCAGCATCAGAAGATACTTTGAAACAACTGAGGTAATAACTCATGAACTAATGGTCAGGCAGATCTTAAACTGTGAACGGGGCGAGTTCTATGAATAAAAGCGATTGTTATAACCGGTACCTCTTGCTTACAATCTTTCACATCGTGAAGTTCAGGTAAGAGCAGCTGACAGATGCGGAAAAGAAATGAGAATGAGAACAGAAAAAGCAGGTGTAATGATCGGATATGAAGCTTGGCAAGCATTTATAATCAGTCTAATGTAAGTTTTATATTTCAGAACAAAACCTCCAAACGTAGAAGTTGAGTTCTTTCATAGAATATTCAATAGAGGTTGTCATGCTTAGATGAAAACAAGATTTTTTTCTCTCAAAATATAAAGTTTACGAAGGTAGGCCATTTATTTTCATAATAACCAAGGTTTTTGAGATTTTATCTTGGTGACTGCTAAAATATTTTAAACCGCAACTATGTTATTCAAATACTGATATAGGCGCAAAGCAAGGTTTTACTGTATTTTGGTGGTGTTCGTGAAGCGAGATTCTGCTGCATTTTGAGAGACCGTTTCGGTCTGGTAAAACGCCTTAAAAAACACTGATAATAACATGAGTATTTTTATTAAGTTGTTTCGGTGATTTCCATCCATTTTTAGTCGTTATGAATTGATGCTAAGTCCAACGCATGACCTCAACTACAAACAGTGATGTGGCTGTAGTTCATGTCTGGGGAGCCGGAATACCTTTAGAGGTGGCTCGGTCCAAGATATTTTGAGCCTGGATCGTCCATGGTCCACAACAGCCAGCCCATTAACGGTCCGTGTACCGAGGACATTTTTTCTTTTTCAATTAAGCCCGCCCATAGCCCGGTAACACAATCATACGATTTGCTTACAAATGTCAAACAATAACATCATTAACTTATAAAAGCGATAGTAATTTGGTATATATAAATAACATTTGCTAATTTTGAAGTAACTAGTCTTCACATAGGCGACGGTGTTGAATCGATCAGTAACTGTAATTAATTTTTTTCTTTACACAATACATACGTATTGATCAAGCAAGACCTCTACCATTGCTCTGACTCATCAAAGCTATATAATTTATTCAAAATTATTCGATATGTTCAAACCTAGAACAGAGTTCAGGTTTTCGCACAGAGACGAGTTCTGCTTTGATCACATGAACTTTGCAAACCCTTCCACTCAATGAAAAAAATTTTTGACAGGATGCACAAGTGGCTGAAATATACAACACACAACCAGCCGAGCTTGATGTACCAGGAAAATTATTTTTGTTTCTTTTCCAAAACTTTAGACACATTTTATCCACCAACTGCTTTTTCATCACCTTCTTCACATATGCTGCTTGAAAACGTGGTCCACAAATTTTTGTCTACCTCATGAAATGCTTGGTAATTTTCTTCTCTATCTTAGATTCAGAACAATTTGAATTAAACTTTCTCTTTGTGGTCAGTTTTGGAGTTGCTATGACTGTGGTGGACATCAAATGGAAGACACGATAAACCTGAGGAAAACTGCCATCACAATCTATAGTTGCCTAATCAAAGATTTTGTTAGTTTGCAATTTTCCTGTCTTCCAGTCATATTCTAAAAGTTCAAGGACTAACTTTGGAGAGAAAAGGTAGCCATATATGCATGGTTTAATCAGGTTTTTGAACAGAAACGAAATAGCTGCTTTTTTGAAACTGTTTACTCATATGGAGTATCTCCGGCCCAAAGTATTTTCCCAGGTTCTTCTCCAGCCTTTTATGAAACAATAGCACGCCACGAAACGTTTTATAACCCGTTCTCCCCGAGAAGCCCCTCATCACCAAAATCGCGATTTGCCACGCTCATGCAAGACGTCAGCACCACACAACAGGAAAAAATCTTGAAGTGACGGATTTCATTAAGGCTTTAATATGGAAAGGACAAATTCGCCTGAAAATGCAGCATCGGTAAAGCAATACCAGGTTGTTTCACTCAGTTTTAATGCCATCGACTGATTCTGACTCAAGAATAGTTTGAAATCTTTTTCAACGTTAGCAGGCAGTAGAGCGGCCGGATAAAATCTAACCGCAAAAAATATCGTTAGCGGCCCGCTCCTTCAGCCTTAGCGACCCGCTCAATAACCGGAGCATTAGCGGCCCGTGCCATCTCTCCCCTTTAGCCATCATCATTTTTCCCAGATACACTCTGTCCCGAGGTGATTGATGACGGCTGACCGCGCCTTTTTAAAAGCAGGCTGAGCTCTACAGCCATGCAAGGCAATCATTCTAGGTATGGGGGACCGATAGGCAAGTGGGAATACTCTTCCATTCTGGCAGATGCTACGCATTGAAATCAATTGATGGCCGAGCAACTCAGCGACACTAACACTTTGGCCAGGCTCTCTTTGCAATTTTTTAAAGCAATCGTTCTCTCCAGCAGAGGGTTTACGTTGCTTCTGCGTCTAATGCTCATCACTTATTTTGAAATTCGCAGACTTTTCTCCTCAGCGCCACCAAGTCCATCTGGGAGGAGGTTGAAAAAATCTGTGAGTTTGGAAAAGTTTGTTTTGTCCAAGATGACCTCGTTCACTTCAGTCCCCACAACCTCGTCGCCTTCTTGGCCTGAGGGGTCATTGTCCAGGGAGGGATCCCTTACTGGATCCGTGGCGTCATTCACTATAAGCGAAGATGCCTTGAGCACGTCTGACGTATCTCTCGCGTTGTCACAAGATCTCTCTGAGGCAGATGACGGCGAGCCATCAGCGACGTCACCGGCACATCTGAGTGACAGCGAGACTCCCAACACTTCTAAAAAAAAGAAGAGTTTGTTTAAATTTCCATTTGCCCGGAAAGTGAAAACGCCGAAAATGTCACGACGTACCTCAAGCGCCGACGTGAAAGACACCGTCACGCTTGAAGTACCCCAAGTCCGACAATCTCGGTCTTTTTGCCTGGATCCTGAAAAGGCCAATGACCAGGTTGATAAGATGCTGGTAAAGATTAAGCAGAACAATAATTCCCTTAAAATGAAGGTATGATTCATTGATTACTTCAACTTCGAGTGAAATACTGTGATTTGTGAACATTCTTCAAGTGGATTGATAGGTCAACTTGGAAAATTATTTCCCACAGCTGCAATTGTTATTCATCACGCATGTCATTAATTCAACCACTTTCACTTGCTTTTGTTTTTAAATTTGCACAATGGTGCTGTTTGTCTTAAATCAAAATAGTGTTAGAAAACATAAAAAAGAAAAATAGGAAATGCAATCAATAATTGACTAAGAATCAAATTAAAAGCTGTCATGAAGTAGAAAGAAATTCTGGAACATGTCAGACTCTGTCATTTGCTCTGTCTGTTTCATACCACTTGAAGTCTGATTGAAAAATTCTTGCGTAATTAATGGCTTGCCTCTGTCATCGTGGGATTGCGTACTGACGTAGTAAACAAACAAAAGGCTGCTGTGTTGACTTCCAAATGACCTTAATTTTAGAACATCAGGCAAATATCGTGCTTTAGGCAACTGGTGCAACTGATGTGTTGAACTTTGCTTTCATGAACAGCAAACTCGTATGACCTTTGGCGATTGTAAATCACTAAAGCCTGAAATCATTTATTTCACTGAGTGCACTGGACATTACAGGCGTTGTTATTCCGACGTCAACACATTATTAAATTTTGTTTCTGAAAAAACTTCAAGGCCTAAGAAGACTTTTTGCAAGTGCTTTCAACATAAATAAGAAGTTACAAATTCTATTTTGACGTAATCTTCTTGGTACTTAAATATTGTGCATTGAAACAGAGTTGGTGTCAATTTCTTCGTTTTCAAAAGCCATTTCAACTTATTTCGTGAAATCAAATGTTTTCAAGGTTTCACAAAAAAATGAGGAGTTGGAAATGTTGAATGCTTCCATCGATCAAATGAACCGGACGTGGGAGGAAAAAGTAAAGGCTTTGCAGCGCGATGTTGAAAAGCAGAAGATAAAAAATCAACGACTGCAATCAATGATCGACGTTGAATCCAACCCTCAGCCCAAGTAACCATCGTTTTGTGATCAATTAGTGCTTCACACTCTAGAATCAGAGTTGTGCATTCTGCTTTGCTTTTTAACAATACGATGATTCGGGACAATGGGGATGATGCACGACAATGGGGAAACGGGGATGTTTAATGCAAGTCAATGCGCTATACAGTACAATGGGGACGATGCAGGACAATGGGGTCATACAGGACAATGGGGTGATGCAGGACCAAATACTTTCATTCGAAATTTTGAACCAAGCCATGTGTCTTACTCAGAAAAATTAATAAGTAAAAGTGGTTCTTGTTCTTACTGAGCAGGAAAACACAAAACCCTGGTAAGGAGAGTCTTATATTTAACAATAGTTCCATGACAACTTCTTAAAATGGAATGTCTTGCCGTTTGCGTTTTGTTGCTTAACTGATAGTAAAATCAGTAAAGAAAACAGATTTCTGCAGTTTGCTTATAAATGTTATTTGATTGTTTTAAAAAGAGTTCCTGTGTCCTTCACAACCTCAACCACTTATAATTCAGTCCCAAACTGTAATATTAAATTGGTATTTCACGTTAAAAAATATTTTCACACAGCATACCACAGCATTTTGCATTTGCATAAAAACTTAAAGAAAACACTCACGTCCAATTTTCGATACTTGTGCATTGAACCCAGTTTTTTTGTCAAATTAAAATATGGATTTTTATCAACAGATTGGCAATTGAACGAATATCTTCGTATTTCTTAAGAAAACCATCAGAAATTTGTTTTTCCTGTTGTTTCTAAGCATTAATAATTAGCGGCAATTCATCGCAGGGTCAAGCAGTTAAATTTAATCATAAAGTATTTTGTTATGCAATCGATTTCGTGTTAATTACGCATTACAATCCTTATTGAAATAGAATATTTGATAAAAAGAGAATATTTGCAAAAATGATCTTAAACTGCATATTTAACGCGTAATCGATTTCCTAGTAATATGCTTTATGATCAGATATTGCTGCTTTGCCGTTGTGGTGACTTGTCCCTGAAATATGGATACGCGCAGCGGAATCACCATGAAGACATGAAAGCTGAGGATGGCAGGCAGGTTTCTCGAAAGCTCAACACTACAACACTTATAATTATCGCTTTTATTAGCTCGTCTATGATTTTTTAAACTAAGCTAGTTTCCAGCTTCTTTCGATCTTGTATTGCACCCCCCGAAAAATACCTTAGTACGTGGCCAAATGTGACAGACTGTGGCCACCTCTCATCCAAGACTTCAGTTCAACTGGACCTGCTTTAAGAGCACGACAATATTTCACAAAGGATCGATTGATGAATAACGGCAGAGTTGGTGCTAGCAGCTTGCGCGCATTTGAGTTAGGGCGATTGAGTTCATGGGTGTAATGCAAGGGCTGGAGGTAGGTGGCTATTTGTAAATTTTCTGATATCCAAATACGGAATATAATCCCTACCCGGACATTTGTTAATATTGTTACTCACGTTTCTCTGATTTTTTTGCTAAGCGGAGTATTTACCCAGGTTTTGGCGTGCAAAAAGGTGATGAAAGAAGTATAATAAAAATGTTTATTTGATACTATGAAGCAAGCAGGCTGGTTCAAACCAGGCAGGAATATCGATTCAATTAAATCTACAAGCATTTCATTTAAGAACAGAAAGGCTCTGTACAATCAATCTGAAGATCATGCACGTGGGTCTGTGAGCGGAGGGGCTGGACGTAAGAGGGTGGCACGAGTGTATGGGGGTGAGAGGTGAGTGGCAGAGTTTGTAGGTGAGTAGAAGGGGTTCTGGGTGAGTGGAAGGGATGGTGATAAGTGTAAAGGAATGGGCGACCGTCGTAACAAAACTTTTTGCATTCAAACAGTAGAATGCTTGAATGCAAAAGTATCAGGATCACGAGAGATGGCCGCATGCTTGTGTGACGGCGTGCGTGGCACTCCCGCAATATTTGCCTGCTGCACTGTATGCCTGCTTATTGTTGATGTTCTTGTCGCACGCTCAGCTATGTTTTGCTTTTTCATGTAAATTAACGCCGCTTTGTTTCAACGAAATTATTTCCGTCATTTTAATGCGAAGAAACGAAAGATTGCAAAAGTGCAGCCTAATCTTCAGTTTATTTGCGCTTTACCGCTTTTTCAGTCGATTATGCTGTCATGTATTTGTAACATCTCGGATTTTGCACGACTGGAAAACTTCCAAACTCGACTCTTATATTCAGGACAGCGAAACGCATACCAGTAAACAATGTGGGGACTAAAACTGGTTATGGCAGAACAAAGACAAGTGCCACGTCACTTCCGTCTCAGTCACAAGCTACAACTTCGAGAAAGCAAGTCGTTAAAAAAGTAAGTGTTAAGAAGCAATTTCATTTAAAAGTAGTGATCACAACAAAGATTTCGAGAGTGCATCTACAAAAATTGACCCTGCCTCACAGCGATCGCACTGCTTCTGTTGCCTGCATTGGCTGCATTTTTCCTGAATGACGATTGTTACCAGTGACGTTTGTTACCAATGACGTTTGTTACCAGTAGTAAATGCAGTCTTTCTTGCGAGCGTGTTTCAAAATGTCTTTGCCATTCTTCGTGAGCACTTGCTGTGAGGGATTTGCAGCAAGGAAGGGAGTGCAAACACCACGCACGAGTCCCATGAGTCACATGTACAATCCCGTTTTCTTCGACCCTTTGCTCAGATGAAATGTAAAAGGCGATGTTGTATATTTTAATAGACCCTTCCGATGGACGTCACTGCAAAGAACGAAGACGTCAGACAGAGACTGAAGGACGCTTTGATGGCAAGCAAACATTTTCGAAGTCTCTCGAATGATCACTTGGATCAGTTGGTTGCTGTCATGGAGTTCAAAAAAATTATTCAAGGTTTGGACTTATTAATTTTATTGTTTTTTGATAATTTCGTTTTAGTATAAGATAAAGCCCATCGTAATAAAAAAGATCGTAATATTGGGTTTTGCAGAAAGGTTTGCCAACACTGCGCTTGTTTGCCAAAAACGCACCGGAAAATTCATTAAATATTTAATGACAATGGAAGCAGCCATCAAAATGTACGATTTTGTCATATTTGTATTTCTTCATCTTTTTGTCTGTTATTCCAGTTTGTACTAAGTTTTAATCTGTGCTAAAATAACTGCAGACACTTCGCTCAATTTTATCAATTTTCTTGTTCATGAAAAAAAATCATAACCACGAAAACAATTACATGGAACAGGGAGTAACGAAATTACTGCGTTTTGATTCAAGCGTCTTTGGCTGTAGTTTTATCTTTTACGAAAGATCTTTTCATTTCCCGAAAATCAGGTTTGTGGCTTTCCTGCCACATTACCTTTATGCTCTTTCTTGTTTAAAAAAGACGTTAAGACGTTTGTGTTGATGTAAAAGCAACGTTTCATCGTAACTTTGCTGCACAGAAGCGTCGCCAGAAAGTTTTTAATAACAGGGGGGGCTTTGCGTTTTCTTAGCGAGGCTTGACATTATAAAATTAACCAAACCTCCGGTTATTTATAGTGTTTCACGTTTCAATTGGAGGGGGGGCTTGCAGCTTTGTTTGGGGGGGGCTAAGCCCACCAAAGCCCCCCCGTGGCGACGGAACTGTTGCTGCACCGTAAAAATCTTCACCTGCAGTTTTATTGTTCGAGTGATTTGTTTCTTCAGGTGAGCGACTAATGAGGGAGGGCACCCCGAGCAAGTTCTTTTATGTTCTCGTTGAGGGGGAATGCAGGACGTATAAGGAAGTTGACGTCACTCTTGCGTCAAGTTTTGATGAGATCAGCAAACCTGTCATGCGCTGGACGGTTTTTGGCGAAGCTGGGGTTTTTTACAAGTCTCCAAGAATGATTTCATGTAAATGCTCCCTGTCTGGAGTGGTGAGTTTTAAAAGTTGGCTAACAAAGCAAACCTGACTTTTCATGTTTCCAGCACATTGTCTCGAAAAAAAGATGCAACTTGTCCTTCAAAAAACGCATTATTTCTCAATTAATTGCAATGCATCTTTCAGGTAGTTGCGACACACGTTGGTTGCTCCCAAGTTTCCATTCACGACTACGCCGTGGTGCGAAGTGGCTCTTCGTCTCACCCTGGCTTGTTTCTTGACAGGTCGGGTTCGTTTCCCGAGAAGACTTTCATCGTATTGCGCGTCAGGACGGATCGAGGCGAGAAATTTATTATTTCCTGAAAAAACTACGAAGTTTCAGGAATTTCGAAGCTCGAGAATTGAGACATCTTGCACACGTGTCCAAGGTATTGTGACGTGTGAAAGCAATGTTCCCGTGATATTCTAGAATCAAAGCGAAGCAGGGCATGCTCGCAGAGAAAAAACAGATGCGTAAACTGGAGAGAAGACAAAATATTAAACCCGCATTTTAATAGTGCTGTGGAACTTCACCTGTGCCTTACCAAGCAGTTACAACTATGCTGTGGTGCTTGTTATGGAAGGCGCTAGCTAGCACCAGGTAAATAATGACGCCGCTAAGTTCTTCAAGTTCAATTAACTTTAATTTGATGTTAGTTTATTTCCTCACGATAACCTTGTAGTTATGAGTAAGCTGGCTATTTGTGTGGTCATCGGTGTTAATTGGTCCGACCAGCGCAACCATGGGATTCCCAGGTCAGAAATGCAGGGACGTACCTGATGCTAGATGGCGCTCGGGGCAAGAAACAATTTTAGGGCCCCATGTTCGAACCTGAGGTCTTTCGGAAGCAAATGTACTGTATTGAAGAAAGTACTTGCGACATTGTTAGGACTTTTTGGTGCCACCCAGTGATTCGGCACGCGGGGAATTGTGCCCCCTAGTTACGCTCCTGCGGAAATATTCTAAAGCATGGACCACCAAACTTTTCAAAACTGACAGCTACTCCTTGGGAACCGGTTAATGCTGCAGTCCATCAGCTCGATTCACACTTGTGAAATAAAAAGCATTTGCTAGAAATGTATTTAATTATGTTGTTACTAATCGCTGATCAGAATCATCTGAAGACACTGATGATGCTAATGGTACTATAAGAACAAGCCCACGGGCACCATGCTGGTGACCCCTGTCCACGTTGATGACAAATGTCCATTTTGATGACCCCTGTCCATGTTGGTGACCCCTGTTCGGAGCGATTATTTCAATATCGTTTCCAGCACAGGGAAGTTTAGAGAAAACGAAGCATTTGCTTACGTCATTGTTGTTCGGGCAAGTGCGAACGAAAGCGTTGGTGGAAAGGCTGGAATCCATTTTAAGTATCTTGCGCAATTTGCTGCAGGTGGAGTTCTATGTGCATGGAGACTACGTGGTAAGAGAAGGAGACGTACCAGATTCTGTTTATATCATCAAAGAGGGATTTGTGCGTGTGACCAGGTAATGATTAGGACGATTCTGTTACTTGGATAAAGCAGGGCAGTATTTAGAGGATAAAAGGGGATGTCTGGTGTTTGTGGCGTATAAGACGTTTTACACCCATAGAAAAATAAACACAGTTTTCTCTTTGGTAAATTTGCTTTTCGTACAAAAACTGTTATTTTCGGAAGTATTCTGAGCTGTGAGTTTCTGATAATTTAATGAGAGTCAAAGCGGAAACACCATGATGCTCCAGAATAGTTGGAGGATGCGAAGCTGCATTCCTCTTGCTTAGGGACCTTTGCAAGCACATATTTTGTTTGATTGTGTGTTTTGATTGTCAAACCTGAAGGTGATGTTGAAAACAACTTATTATGACGTAGACAAATTGATGGAACAGAAAATCTTCAAAAAACTCTTCGCGCTGGTCACATTTTTGGAGATGATGTTGGGTCAGGCTCTAATCTACAAAATTACATCGCTGACGGTGGAGAGGTAAGTGTGCAAACGGTGTGTTGTTGGTGGAAGGTAAGTGTGCAAAAGGTGTATTGTTGGTGGAATGTAAGCGCGCAAAAGGTTTGTTGATAGTGACGAGGTAAGTGTGCAACATGTGTGTTGTTGTTCATCAAGAAATGAGTCCAAATATTGTGTGAGAGTGTTGATATTGTGGAGAGTGTGCAAACCCTATGTTGAAAGTGGAAAGATGAGTGCGCAAAGCGTATGTTGGTGGTGAAAAAGTAATTGTGCAAAAGGTGTGACGGAGCAAGAAGAAGCAATAATCTGGAACAACATAATTTTTTAACAAAATCGCTATGTAGGCGCGAAATGGCAAAATTTGTCGACAAAACAAGAAATGTCTTTTGCATCAGCAACTTCGCAAATGTTAGTTCTACTTTGGGAAAAATACGAGGCATAACCGACACTGATTTGAAGGCATTTGGTGAAAAGGTCGGTAACTTCATAGGTAGTCTTGAAAGAGTTTAATTTATTTAAAATTTATTGGCAAGCATAGTTTTCCTTCTTTCTGATTAAACTTTGAAAGAAAGATATGTCTGTGTTTTGATCAAGGAAGAAAATCAAACCACACCAAGTCCTTATTGGCCGAGCAGGACCCATGCACCTAAGACGTTTGCTTGACTCATCACTGGATTGCTTGAAGCAAGCCGCTCCGTAATTGGCGCCAGTTTCACAGCTTGTGTACAGTTCGTGCTTTCTCTAAACTTTGCTTTTGCTTTTCATCATTTCACCCTTATGCTTTTGCTTGCAATGTACAGGACTGAAGTTGCGTTAAATACGTGAAATCTATTTCCTGGTGAAACACTTTACGATTTGATTCGACTGAGTCGTCCTTGTTGAAACCAAATCATTTCAACCACTGGTGGTGTTTACTCTTTCAGAAAAAGTCTTTGAAAACTCCAAAATAACCAACAAAACTAAGCTACACACCTCAATTTCGTACTACCGTAATGCTATGATAGTGCTAACAATTAGTGCAGTGACATAACAATTAGTGCAGTGACAATCAATGACGATTGTGATGATGAGTGCCGTAACAATCAGTGAGGATTATGATGGTGAGTGCAGAAAGAACTGGTAATATCAATTCATTTCAAAAAGACCCAAACAGTAACGGTTTTAGGTAAGGAAATAAGAACGAAGACATTTTTAAGTTGTGTTTGTTCAAAAAACAAAGTTCATGCTCTGATGCACTTCTTTAAAGCCTATTGTTGTTTCAGTAAAATACGTATCTTTGGCTTTGGTGTAACCAGCTGTGTCTGATGCGCAGAAAGAATATCTTTGTCTTGATGCTTTTACTTGAAACGTGTGGGTTAGAGTTGCTGCTGAGTTGCGTTAATTTTTAATTTACACAATCGAACGCAGTTCAACTTTTTAAACCATTCTGTCCGCAACAAGACTAATACAAACATTTTCAAAATTCTAAAAAAGTATTTTGCAGTGTTGAAGTTGTGCTTATCAAACGTTGATGATACAAGGCTGTCTTCAGGAATATAACCTAAATAATGCTATGCAGTTGATTTTCCCTCATATCAGATAAAAACTTTATATAAATACTACTAAATATTTTTTTACGGTTACTTCACGCAGGTTGTGCAGTGCATTGTAGTACCGATGGTGGATTATGAAGTTATAAAAAGCAATATAGCTCCGTTATCGGAAAATGCCTCTGATCCTAACGTCGTTGAAGAAACAAAAACAACATCGAGTCGTACGAGCGGGTATAGCAGCAGTTCCAATGGCTCATCAGACCCAGCCCTGATTGAAAGAAATCGTTATGACCCTGATCATCTACATCGATTCAAGCGGACACAGGGGTTTGTAAAGCAGCAATCGCTATGAATTTAAATACTTTGTTCATGATCTCACATAACTAGGTCGTGAAAGACCAAGGATTCATGAAACATCGTAATTCTGATGTATTGCAAAAGTTCTACAATGTGTTCATTCACAATCTCTTCACAGGAATGGCAACAGCACATCACGCTGAGAAAACCTGTAAACACGAGGGGGTAGATTTTTTTTTCATCACCAAAACACAATGTTTCTGAGAAATTTACATTTCTGGATTTTGTGGCTGTTTTTGCCTCCTGCCCTCCCCTAAGTTTGAATTCCTGTCCTCAAGCCATAAACGAACTTTCTCCTTAACACCTAATAATAATGGGCTGGGTTTAAAGAACTACTGAACAATTTTATAAGCCAAGTTTATGAAGTTTACTGTTTAAAAAGTTTACATCTATATTGACATTAATTGAAGAAAAGGTCAACAGTCAAGTATAGCTTTTCTTGAAGTTATCCAAATGTTTGAAATGGTGCCAAACGCTTGTGAACAGACGTACTGAACCAAAAATTAATGTATTTGCAAATGAAAAGTTTTGCATTTGAAAATAAATCTTGTTGAAACTGGAAACAGAAACCTGTTTCCCTAACCTTGTTTTTCATTCGATGTAAAATACTTTTTCAAGCTGTAAACAGATTGAACAGTTTAATGTTGAGGCGTGGTTTCCCCTTTATTTATATTCGGTAATGTATCGTTGTGGATCGCACGTTACTTCATAGATAATATTGCCTGGGATTGCAACAAATCAAACTCTTTCTGCGGCAATGCAAAATATTTTTGCTCTCAGTGGGTAAAATGGTTTTCATGCAAAACAACTGGTGCTTTGGTGCTTCATCACTTTAAATGTAGGCCTAATTACTTCTGCCCGATGTGGACAGGACTGTTCATTCAGGCACGTTTGTTTGAATCTGCACAGCAAACTTAAAAATGCCAAAAAGGAGATGTTCAACTACATTGCCGCCATCGGCCAAGGAGCTTTCGGGTCGGTCGACCTCGTGTCAACGAAAACAGGAGAATACAACGTTTTCGCCATAAAAGTAAGATTGTGAATATGTTTGCTATGGCAACGTATTCTTATTCAAAGTTCAAAACGAAGGAAAACCGGACTGGTACGCCCCAAAACTGGAATCAAACATCTGCAATTATTGATCAACCATCATTTCCGTCAGAACACGCGCTTGTTTTTCTTTTTTGGACAAAACGCAGAAAACCGAAGCGCAGAGGAATCAGGTTGTGTTGAAAAACTCCAACTCCAAAGTAAAGAACTTGAACAACAAGAATAGTCACGTTAGTGGCAGGTTGTTTGTAGATTAAATTAATTCTTTACGAGGACTTCTTGTCTCGAGATGGTGGTTTAGCCTACTTTATGCTGATATATATTTCTTTGGATCTTTGCGTAGAAAAACTAATTGTTGCTAAAAAATAAGTCTCCTTAAACTTTCATGGGTGATTACTGAAACTTTCAGAGGCCTTTTAACAAGTTTTTAGCTTTTGTGGAATTTTGTAGAACTTTTCTTATTGCCCAGGAAATGGCCACATCTTGAAAATAAAATGCCTTTCGTTAATGGAAAAGGCTCATCTGGGGAAGAAGTGCCACGATGTTTGTAGTTATAATAAAGCGGAGGAGCGTTAAGGTTTCCTCCCACAAGATTTGAATATCGCGTTTTATGGGGAAGAAACGAATTACATTTGGGGAAAAATGCTTCAAAAATGTTTATATAAAGAGTTGTATGTTACTTTGTTGTCGAAAATGTGGTTACTGTTAGATATGTACGTCAGGCCCGTAGCCAGGTTTTAAGGTTCGGTGGGGGAAAACACATTTATAGGGAGGCAGATTTTAGTTTTCATTATATGTTTAAAACATATTTTCCGGGGCACAACAAAATTTGGGGGCCACAAAAATATTTTGGGGGAACTGCCCCCGAATGCCCTTGCCCCCGTGGCTACGGGCCTCATGTACGTTAATAATTTGATGGAAGGCACAAGACGTCAGAAACTTCGATTCTTCTCAAATAAATTAGCATTTGTCCCGAAATCCTTGCTTAATTGGAAAAATGTTAGATTGAAGAAAAGTTGTTTTGAGTAAATTTTGTTGTCCATCCCTGATAAAAACCGAGTCTGTTAACCCAACGACTTTGACCAAATTTATCTTTAGCGAACTGCAGCAGATCTACTTTGGTTCTTGGCACAGGAAACACAAAAGTTAACTCTGTCTAGTTGCTAGAAGTTTTTGCCACTGAATTTTACATAAAGTTTCATTTTCACTGTTTTTGTAGAAACTCTCAAAACAACAGGTTCTTGCCTCTGAGCTGGAGAATCACGTCAGAGATGAATGGGAATGGCAGATGCGCACTTCGATGCTCTGTCCGTTTGTCACGTCACTGTACTCAATCTTTGAAGACAGTCGGTAATTCGCACGTTGAATTTTGGTGTAATACTTTTTCCCAACGAATCTTATTCAAACGAAAGCTTGTTATTATACGTTTTGTTTATGACCAGTCATGCGTGCAGTGATACCTTATGCTAGAGAAACTCTTGTTCTGTACCACGTAGATTTTCATTAACGTAAAGTTTAGAAAGAGTGGTTGGAACAATAAGAAAAGATCTTGGATTCTAATAACTATAATTTAAACTTTCTAATCATTAAGTTTTACTGCATGGAAAGTTTGTCCTGGTAGTTGTTAAACAGCAAACAACAAAAAATTATGATGCAAAAATATTATCAACCGTTGTGTAGAGTTCTTGAATCTATCAGAAATCAAGTAATACCGGAAAAGAAGCTTGTGATAAAAACTTTTATGACATTTTTAAATAGTTGGACTACAGGCAGTAAAATTAATGAAGCCACAAGATTAAAGAAGTAGTAGCTTTGGAACGTAACACTTGACATAGAACCAACGAAATTGGATATCTTGAACTTTTTCTACGCTTTCCAAACGCTTTGTATGATTTTTTCCAAACGCTTTGTAAGTTTGTATGATTCGCTGCATATGCGTCACCAACTGTTGGACGAGTTCAAGCTTCTTGACTGGAACGAATTGGAATCCCAGCGTCTAACACTGTTGAATTCTACAAAAAGAAAAAGTTATTCTTTTCGAGTTACGCGAAGATAAACCTTATTTCTGCGAGGATCTTGATAGGACGTCAAAGAACTGTCTTTCTCAGAAGTCTGATTGAAACGTCCCAATCAGATAACTAGAAAAACTATACGAAATAACAGCAAATGAAGTTTGATCCCGAAACTTGTGTCGCTGTCGCTACAGGGAGTTGCAAAGTGTTGCCTTGGTGGGAAAGGACGATTGCTAATGGGTTTTTAATCGTCCTTTGTCCATTTGTTCATTTACATTGCAATTTACAATGTTTGTTTTGAGATTGAGAGGAATGCCGTCTGTATCAAGTGACTGACGCAATGTAAGTGCATTTGAGCAGCAACGTCATCGCCAGGCGATCAGTGGGTTACCTTTGTCTTTTTGTTAATTATTTGGTTACATATTTCATATCAACAAGACTCTAGGTTTATCCTATAAGAGATAATTGTTAGTGTTATTACTTTGTCAGCGATAAATTGTAAATTATATTTAACATTATCATCCGAGTTGCTCTGTTGTGGATAATGGGCAACAACGAATCTGAAAGAATAACACTGAATAACAAATATTTGATCGTCAAAAACAATGACAAACTTTTTTCACTTTACCTCTACACACACTCCATCTACTACACACACTCCGTCTACATTTTAACGCATTCTTGCGTCATAAAAGCAAAGGTCCCTGTCGACAATAGTGGTTGAGATCCGACTCTCCCAGCAACAGCAGCATGCTGGTAGGAACAACGGACGCTGGCTTGTACTGTAGTGCAAATATTTGCACAATTTGTAGACTCACGGCACAAGACTGGCTTGTCACGAAATTCCTGTTTTCTGTCGCGAAGTAAAAGAAACAAGAAATTATATCGATCGACAACTTATATTTTCATATCCAAACACTATTCTGTTTTTATATTGGTTCCCTGTTCGATCAAGATTTTTAAAATGTGGACGGATTGCAAATGTAAACATACAAAATTAAATTAATAATTTTTGCGATAGTTCGATGCAGCACCCCAAGCCTGATGTTCCTTGTTGAACTATAAACAAAGAGAACGGACGAAATATAATAATAGTCGATAGAAATTATAAACAATGAATCGATGGACCATATATTGCACAAGTGATTTAACTGAAGAATTAAAAGTATTGGAGACAAGCACAAAGCAACATTTCAACCATCAGTTACAAAAGAGTCGTAATTCAATGAAACGATTGTAGACCAGCACAAAATGCAAGAAAATCATTCGGGGTCAATTCGGAACATCCTATGTGAACCATCCTATTGTCGACCAGCATCAAAGTTATAAGATCATCATATAAGATTTCTAAAAATATCCATTCAAAAATATGTAACAAAACGTTGAAACCCTATTTCAAGAGAACGTGTAGACTGTAGATCAATGGCTGTACGTTAAAGGAGAAAAAACAATGTCTTTCGGTGTATGGGGCTCCTCGTGGGTAAAGACGTTGAACAACTTTGAAAACGATGAAGGAGAAGATGACTGAAACAAAACATGCAAAAAATAAATGTGATCATAACAATCTGTGAAAGGTAAACAGCTGACACAGGCAAGTGTCAGCAACGAATAGCGCTTTCCCTTTTCCTGTACCGGGTCATGCTGAAGAAATGTTGAAACATGGAGGCTTTTGTCATGAAAGTTGGGTATGTTTACTGCTTCGGGGAATGTGTCAAAGACTCAAATTTACATGAATTGAACCTACAGTATAGTAAATGATTTTGAATTAACTTGAACTCGCAGGTGTTATTGAATGCATTCAACGTCCAAATTGATCAATTATCCCAGTCTGCTGTAGATATGCAGAATGCCATCTTTGCAATAATTCAACAGGGAAATTAAGACAAAGGATTAATTAGTTATAATTTAGTGTAAGCTAAGACACAAAATTTATCGAAAAATCAGTAATACTGAAAACTAATTTTAAACTGATTTTTCAACGAACATTTTTGACAGGTTTTACTATTTTGTTATGGAGTTTTGTTCGGGAGGCGAGCTATTTACTTTGATCAAGAGTATGAATGGATTCAATGATCGACAAGGACGTTTCTACGCGGCTTGCGTTACAGAAGCTTTGAACTACCTTCACAGTAAACGCATCATATTCAGAGATTTGAAGGTTAGAAAAACATGTCATCCCAAGCAAGACAAACCAACATCGCCCACAGCTTTAAATGATTACATAGTTTCTTGTTTTCTTGGATTTATAGCCGGAGAACGTTGTCATTGACAGAACTGGTTATTGTAAACTCACGGATTTTGGATTTGCCAAAATTTTAACAAAAGAATCCAAGTTCAGGACGTACACCATGTGCGGCACGCCGGAGTACACCTCTCCTGAGATCATTCTCGGTCAAGGTAAGTGCCGACGTCAGTGAGAACAGTAAGTTACTTCCTAGTGCCACGGCAGATGAAGCTTCTTTGCCATCTGGTAAAACAGGACACCTTCAAAAGGTCTTATGTTTTCGCTATGCACTGTACAAGGCATAAACATTTATATGATCTAAGGCAGGGGTGGGCAATTAATTTTGCTGGGGGGCCACTTTGAGAAGGCTGCGTTAACGGAGGGCCATACCTTCTTATGGAAGTAGAAGGAAGTTTGATTTACAGTATAGTTTTACTATGAGAACTTGGAGGAAATTTCAGATTTAACGATTTTCGTGAATGCTTGTGCGAGCCACTGAAAACGTTGTGGCGGGCCACATTTGGCCCGCGGGCCGCTATTTGCCCACCCTGATCTAAGGCATAGGTTCCCAACCTTTTTTGAAGCTGGCACCTCTTTCATAAAAATAAAGTAGCATTTGCACCCCCCCTCCTTTAAAACAAGCAAAGAAATCACAAAAACAGTCCCATTTTGTAGTATCTTCATTTTTTAAATTACTACTCGCAACCAGAAGGGAGCAACCGAGCAATTACCGCCGAAGATTTTAAAAACATGTATAGTTGTTACGTACAATCATGTCCCCTCAGAAAATATGAGCTACTTGCCCCCCTGCTCGTAATCTAGGTTTACTGACGACGCAACAGAAAGCACTCAACGCACTGTTTTAACTTTCATACCTTAGTGCTCTTTAGAAACCAACCTAGTGACATTTTTTGCTGCTCCTGAAATTATCCGTTCATACCTTAGCACAAACTTACTCAGAGCCACGCGCAAATCGATCGAAGGGTTCAAACGGTTCCGATATTTGTTTTTTTTAATGAAGTGGAGAGAAAAATCCAGATTTGAACAAATATGTTGTTACAAAGATCTACTGGAATAGACAGGACTGTTGTACTCAATTTCTTATAACTTTTCATGGTTGAACAACAGAAACTTTTGCGTTCTGTAGCATCGAACAACAACGTCGCTATAATTGCGCCATAAACATTTAAACGTCACAATCTCATCACCGGCCATCTTCAGCGTGGTAACCGCAGCGCAGAGTTGTAAGCCGGGCCGGATTCGGACTTAAGTTGGTCAAAATGTTTCGGGCCTACACACAAAATTTTTCGCATTGAGGGACACTTTTGGCGCCAATTACTGTTGAAGCAATCGAGTTGATTAAATATTCAATAGAAAATGATTACTTGCAAATTTCTTAGTCACGTTACTCTGCTATGCCATCAACTCCCCGCAGAAGTGCATATCTGGACTCACTCGGTAAATTAGACTTTCGGGCCTAAATCGGGCTCGAAAAATAAATGTAGGGCTCCGGCTTGTTATTTTGCATCCGTGCTCCAAAATGACACCCGTTTACAACTCTGCCGCAGCGTGAAGCAGAAATAGCAACGAACGCATATGCCAATATTTCATTTGTTAAATCAGTAACGTTAGCTGGAATATTTCAGCTGGATAATGTTCATTTGAGTAACAGCACTCGCAAAATTTTATAAATCTTGGTTATTTTGAAAAAACGTACATCCAAAAAAAAACATAAAAACTCTCACCCTCGAAAAAAATCGCATTTCGGATCCCCGAAAATGGTGTTTCGGGCCCCCAGGGGTCCAAGAAACCCCGATTGGGAGCCACTGATCTAAGGCTAGCTTATGGGTTGAAAGTTAATCAACTGTGTCGTTAACGCAGAGATCCAAACAATTGTGCCTGAAAGCGTTAACCAAAATGCCTTTGTTTTTCGATTCTCCAGCTCAAACCTTCACTGTTGACATGTGGGCTCTGGGAGTTTTGATCTACGAGCTCCTTGTTGGAAAAGCTCCATTTTTAAATAAACACCGCAAAGACCTCGATGAATCCATTTTAAATGGGATTGACCCAAAGTTGCAGGTACTGGTATTTACTGATAGTCTTAGAGGTATTTGTGCCAATGAAACTTTTTCCTTAGTTACATTTTTATAAACAAAGTCTAAAAATCAGAAACGCAGTTTCTGCTTGCGCCATCAAATCAAACATATTTTCTACGAAGTTGTTTTATCTGCAAACTGTTTAGTTTTTATTCAAAATGATTTTAGAAAAATACTCTTATCCTTCTTTTCAGAGCAAATCAGCAGAGAATCTTACGTCAGAGGCAAAATCAATCATCCATGAGTTGTGTCAACTCAGGCCTGAAGAGAGGTTGGGATCTGGGAAACAAGGAATGAAAAACCTTGCTGCGCATGAGTGGTTTAAAGGTTTTGATTGGTCAGCTTTAAGACAAAGGTCAGAATAATGAAATGAAGGCTGAGCTTACGTCATCACTGGCGGTTGACGTGTGCAAAGCAAAATGTTTCAGGCACAAATGCTTGGATCTGTGAAAACACGAATATTTCCAAACTAAAAAGCAAGTGTGTAGAGTAAGTATTTTGCAGAAAACAAACACAGTGTTTCGGTTTTCGTCATGAAAAACCGTGAACGCGCAAACGTATCTTCATTCATTTGAATTGTTCTCCAGTTGCAACATCGAAAGAACCCACAGGATGTGCTTATGCTTTTTCTCAGTATTTTTATATCAATCATCGCTGGTTGCTGCGAAGTAGTCAGCCCCTGTGGTACTTACCCTATCTGCATTCATCTCAAAACCGGGATTTACATAGTTTTCTGTCTGTAGAGGAAAGATGGCGAGTGACAGTAGCGATTTATAACTTGGAGTGCAACATAAAATTAAAAAAGTCGTAGAAGTCGTTACATTCGCTACTGAGATGGAAACTGAAAGAAACGAGGCACCGCCAGAATTTCCACAGTTGTTTTAGAACTTAGAAGTACCGGCAAACCAGCTCCTAAATATTTGTTCCATTTCAATTTATTCGAAACTTTTGTCGCAAAACTTGTGTGCTGCGATTGGAAACAATAACACCAAGCTATTTGTAAAGTTATCAAACTGCATTACCCTCACAAAGATTTCTGCAAAATACGACAGATTGTTTTGAAAGTGGTTACAGCAAAAATTACCCTGGAAGGAGCAGCCATATTTACAGGGTTGTCCATGGGACATATTTATCTGTCCCATCCCATAGCAATCTATCCCTGTCCCATCCCATGGGATTGCCATTACATTATTATAATATTAATATGGAATGCAATTCAATTCAAATTATTAAATTTATGAAAGTTTAGGTTTAGTATCTACTAAATAGGACTACATGTACAAAGAGACATGCAAAACGACAAAATTTATTGACTTTAAAATTCAGAAGTATAGTCTAAGTATGACAATT